>ERZ1034844.478-NODE-478-length-22023-cov-13.434450_pt1 | contig 22023 bp, 24 predicted proteins | sample MGYA00520594_ERZ1034844 | MGnify/ENA primary metagenome ERZ1034844 (study PRJEB33766, sample SAMN09781733) | gut metagenome | biome: gut microbiome | host: Homo sapiens | place: Madagascar | study: EMG produced TPA metagenomics assembly of the PRJNA485056 data... | reverse complement strand
AACTCAATTCTATCACTATATCTTTCCGCATTTCACTTTTTTGTAGTAACTTTGCAATAGTAATATAAATATGGTGCAAAAAAGACTATGGACAAGGGATGAGTTCATCCTAACATTCAATCTTTACTTGAAGATGCCTTTTGGCAAAATGCATCGTGGTAATCCTCAGGTTGTAGAGTTGGCTAAGCTAATCGGAAGGTCTGCCAACTCGGTAGCTTTGCGTCTTGTTAATTTTGCGTCTTGCGATCCTGCTTTAAAAGCAAGAGGTATTAAGGGAATGTCTGGAGGTTTGAAGCAATGCCTTTCTTATTGGGAGGAGTTTGCTAATGATCAAGAGAAGTTGGTTTATGAAAGTGAAAAAATCCTTGCGCGTTATCAAAATATAGATATAGAAGAGAAATTTAAGAATCTTATTACAAATGTTGAGGCTAAAGGAGAAGATAAAATACGTGAGGTAAAAACAAGGATAAATCAAAATGTGTTCCGTCAAATGATACTTGTCAATTATGATAATAAATGTGCTGTTTCTGGTGTAGATATTCCAGAACTTCTTATTGCCAGCCATATCATTCCGTGGGCAGAAAAAGAGAGTGAACGACTCAATCCCGAAAATGGTATTTGCCTTTCTGCACTTTATGATCGAGCGTTCGATCAAGGTCTTATCTCGTTTGATGATGATTATAAAATGATTGTATCTACTCGGTTAGAAAATCACTGTAGTAGTGATTATTATCAACATTTTTTTTAACCATATATAGGAAAGCCCTTGAACGAGGCTCTTGACTATATGTCAAGAAAAGAATTCCTGGAATGGCATAGGGATGTCCTTTTCGACAGATAGCCGATTTGTCCACAAATATTTCTTATGGACAAACCTCCGTTAATTATACGTAATTAATATACGGAAATTCATATTTATATACAAATTTTGTTACTTTTGTAATTTAATATAAATATGTGATATGGCAACAAATACTTCAACATATAGTATTCCGTTTTATTCGGATTGTGTTTCTGAGAGAATCATTAAAGAGCAAATACCACTGATTTTCCCTGAAGATGATGAAACTGAAAATGCTGATGAGCATCGGGTTTTATCTTTGTTTTCAGGTTGCGGTGGCATGGACCTCGGATTTGAGGGATATTTTATCGCAAATAAGAAATCATTTCCTGAAAATGACGAAAGAATAGATAGTCAGCTTAACGACAACTGGGTTTTGTTGAAGAAAACTAATTTTAAAACTGTTTTTGCTAACGACATACTACCTGAGGCAGAAGTGGCTTGGACTGAGTACATGCGTAGATTTGGATACAATTCACGTATATATCATTGTCAAAGCATTGTAGAATTAGTGAAAATGCAAAAGGCTGGTGCTGATATTTTTCCAAAAAACATAGATGTCGTTTTAGGTGGTTTCCCATGTCAAGACTTTAGCGTGGCAGGAAAACGTATGGGGTTCAATTCTAAGAAAGACGATTACGGAAAAAAACGTGATGATGATAAGCCGTCTGAGGAAAGTCGCGGAAAACTATACTACTGGATGAAGCAAGTTATAGATATAGTCCGCCCCAAAATATTCATTGCAGAAAATGTAAAAGGCTTGGTTAATCTCGGAAACGTGAAGGACATCATACAAAAAGACTTTGCAAGTGCAGATGGTAACGGCTACATCGTGTTGGATCCACAAGTCTTGCATGCTGGTAATTATGGCGTTCCTGAGTCAAGGGAGCGTGTCATTTTCATTGGAATTAGGAGAGATGCCTTAACGTCCAAAGCTCTTGCAGCATTAGAGGCAGACGTTATACCTGACGAGTATAATCCGTACCCAAAACCAACACATGCTTGCACATTTAAGGATGAGAAGCTGATGACGCCAGTAACTACTTACGATGTTCTTAAAGATTTGAAAGAACCCGAGGAAACCAGAGATGAATCGCAGATGATTTATTCCAAGGCAAAATTCCAAAGCAATGGTAGTCAAGGTCAAATAGAAATCAAATTAGATAATATTGGTCCTACCATACGTTCAGAACATCATGGGAACATTGAGTTTAGAAGATTGTCGGCTGAACATGGTGGCAAGCATAAAGAAGAACTTGAAGCTGGACTAAAAGAACGTAGATTGACACCTCGTGAGTGCGCAATGATACAAACCTTTCCGCCAGATTATAGTTTTGTTATGAAGCGACCAACAGGAAGAGGTTTCCTTTTAAGCTCCTCAGGAGCCTATAAAGTAATTGGTAATGCCGTACCTCCAGTGTTGGCTTTCAATATTGCTACACGAATTGAATCGTTATGGGATAAATATTTTAATTAAAATGATTATGGAACAAAGATTTGTATCATTCAATGTTGAAGGAATGAATAATGTCGACCGCATGGTTTCATCTCTTCTTAGTTCTTCTTTGTCATATATGAATGAGAAGACAGAAGGTCATGCTAAGGTTTACAATAAGATGAAACCAGGAGAAGTTGAACAGTTGTCGTACGATTCAATGGTGGAAGTTGCGCCCTCGGTTAATTTTCCCAAGGATCGTATTGAGTTAATATCTGGTCATGTATTCCCTGACATTCTTTTGCATGAAACAAAATATGGCGTTGAAATCAAGTCTACTCAGAAGGACTCTTGGACTTCAACGGGCAGTAGTATTGTTGAAAGTACAAGAGATGCAGACACAGAAAGAGTTTATATGTTATTTGCAAAACTTGGTGGTACACCTGAATTTAGATGCAAGCCATACCAACAATGTCTTAGCAACATAGCAGTAACTCATGCACCTCGTTATTTAATTGACATGAATCTGACTGAGGAAGAGAATATCTTTTCTTTAATGAACGCCAACTATGACGAATTCAGACAGTTGGATGAATCTTCAAAGATTTCACAGGTTCGTCAATACTATATAGAGAAGGCAAAGGCTAAAGGCAAATACGAAATGCCTTGGTGGATGGGTGGTACAACAAATGTAAACCTTTCCTTTTATGCAGACTTAGATCCTGAGGAAAAGCGTGAAATAGAATCACGAGCATTTATTCTTTTCACTTCTCTTTTCAATATTTCTAAGGATAGACAAAATAAATATAAGACATTCTCACTATGGTTATGTACTAACTATTCACTGTTATGTACGAATATGAGAGACTTGTTTACAGCTGGCGGTAGTTATAAGTTCATCAATGGTGAAAGATTAGAAACTCCATATCCTCACATCGTAGGTGATTTGTTGAATTTGTTACCACGTATCAAGAAACTATTGAACGATTCCGACTATCAGTTAATGAAAAGCATAGAGGAATTTTGGGATTTTGAGTATGATAAGAAAAACCTTTATTCCTCATGGTTAGACATGATGGAAAGAAAATTCAAATCTCAAGAAGAACTCAAAAACATTCCTATACGTGAACTCATTGAGACTGATGCTATAGCACAAATTTAATTACCTAATCTTAACAACATACTGGCTTATGAACATTCTCGAATGTAACTGTTCCTGGCACTTTGCCAAACAGCAAGTGGCGAGCAAAGATATTGGACCAAACAATGCCGCTGCAGAACATTTTTCTTCTACTCCATATCCTTCACTGATTAGGGAATCTATACAAAATTCCCTTGATGTTGTATTGGATTCCAACAAGCCTGTTCGAATGAAATTCGAGTTCGGAAGGCTTCGTTCCACAACATTTAAGGCTTTCTATGAACTAAGAAAGCATATTCAAGGAGTCATAGACCTTTATCAGGAAAAAGCTAAGCCTATGTACGAAAATATGCTTAATAGTTTTGACAACACTATAAACAATCAAAATTATATTGGCTTCATTAAAGTTTCCGACTTTAATACAAAAGGTATGGCTTATAATCCAAATTTACCAGAAACATCACCATTCTTTGCTTTTGTCCGAGCAGAAGGATTAACAGTGAAATCTGATGCCGCATCTGGTGGCTCATTTGGATTTGGTAAGGCTGCATACTTTGCAATGTCGCCTATACATACTTTTCTTGTTTCCACAATGACAAAGGATGGAGAAACCTATTTTGAAGGTGCTGCAAATCTATGTACACATTATTATCCAGACGATTATGGTAACAAGGTCAAATATCAGGATTATGGATATTACGACAATCAGGAAGGAAGATGCCCTGCATCATTGCAAACAGATATTCCGAGCAAGTTTCATAGAGGAGAAATAGGGACTGATATTTATATCATGGGAGTGGACATCTCTGAGAAAAAGAAAGCCGAGGCATACGATGAAATGATCAAAGCTACCATTCGTCATTTTTGGATGGCTATCTATGATAACCGTTTGGAAGTAGAAGTAGGTGACAATTTGATTAATAAGGACAGTTTGGATGAATTAATGGCAAACCATTTCCCTAATTCTATAGATAGGACGAAGAAAGATGGAGATTACAATCCACGACCTTATTATGATGCCGTGAAGAATGTTGGTATTTCCAAAGATTATGTTCTCATTTCCAAAGAGCTTCCGAATTTGGGTGATGTATCTCTCTACGTTTGGAAAAAAAAAGATGCAAAAGATAGCATTATCTATATGAGAAAGCAAAGGATGTTCATATACAGAAGTCGTTTATATACATCAAACTATGGCTATTATGCAGTATTTGTTTGTAATTCAAACAAAGGTAATGCTTATCTAAAGAGTATAGAAGACCCTTCTCATCGAAAATGGGACGAAAGTAAGAATAAACCTTGGGGAAAAATCATAACGAAAGAAATAAGTGATTTCATCTCTAACACCATACAAGATTTATATTCAGCAGAAAGAGGTGGTACACTTGGCATTACAGGACTTGAAGATTACCTTTTTGTTCCAGAGGAATTGATTTCCACAGACAGAGAAGGAGTTAAAGATAATCCTTTCTTTGGAGAGCCAAGTGAAGAAACTCAAGAAGAAGGAACTTCACCAATTTCAATTATAGTTCCTCCTGACCCACATATTACTGCTTCAACAAAAGAAGCATTGGGTAAAGTTGTAACTGTAAGTCCGCACCATGGTGGAGAGCGACAGCCTGGCGGTTCTATTGGTGGACATAAACGTGGATTGGGGAAGAAGAAGTGTGGAACTGGCAACTGCCCTGACACAACAGGCTTCGCTCCTACTGATGATGTTAGTGGAGAGTTCTTGGAGAATATACCTGTTCGATATAGAGTAATGGCTGAAAGCAGAAATGGGAAAATTTTCCATACAATTGTCATTAATTCAGACTTTGATGTTCAACGTGGAAAGATCGAGATAGTTGTAAACGGTGAAGAAAATGATGAAGAAATTGATATAGTTTCTTCTTCAATGGGAACGCCTCAGGGCAATACTGTTTCCAATCTCATACTTTCGTCTGAACATAAAAACGAGATTCAATTGACTTTTGCTGACAATATGAAACATGCTATAAAACTTACGGCGTATGAATTTAAGTAATATATCTTTTCCATATCCAGTTCTTGGAAGTTTTGATGATATTCTTCCTGCACCTGACGAGCCTAAAGTAGATATTCGTCAGGACAAGAACTATTATCACTTTATCATAAAGTTGGCATATGATAATGTAGACATTATGGAACTTGTCGATAATGATTTTGCAGATTATGTCTGTGAGGTTAATTGCGAAAGAACACGATACAATCGCTGTTATAAAGGCAAACTACTCACGTTTCAAATTGATATACCAAGAAGAAGCGTTGCAGGTAAAATCATCTTCTCATGTACCATTACCGTTAAGCGACCAATAGCAAATTATGTTAATAGTGGTTTCCATTCTGACTATTATGGTCACACTTTTAATATGGAGCCTGGGGATATACTTGGAATGTTTTCACAATTCTATTACGTGGCAGACATTGAGTATGATAAGTTAAAAGCAGTGGGGGCATTTATGGAAATAAAAGAGACGACGGAAGATTTACCATCCACTAATCTCGAAAATGACAAAATAGAACTGCGTTTACCTACGGAGTTGTTTAATCAATACAAAAACAATCCTGCTGTTAGCAGTTGCGCAGACATTCTTCATGCCTCTCTTGTTCAGAATTCTCTAATCTTTGCTTTATGTCGTTTCAGTCAATATGACGGACGAACAAAATGGGCAGAAGCTATAAAATTTCGTATTGATACAGAGAAAGAACTAGAAGAGTTTAGGGATACAGGCCCTGAAGAATGGCAAGTGGACACGTTATCCTATATACTTCTGGGAAACCCATACGGGAGAATGTTCAATTATTTATCTAACCTACAAGATGTAGAATAAATATGGCATACCAAAGGATTTTAACAAAGGCTTTCATAGATAAAGTTTTCGATGAAGTCAATCAAGGTATTGGTCTTGACCGATTTACTCAAGATAAATTTCCTATAGATGAAGAGTGCTTGTTAATGACGCAACAAGTACAACAACCTGAAGGACTATCGGAGAAAATGCAACCTACAACTGATGGTGACTTCATCTCTGCAGTCGCTTTGTATGAAGCGTACAAAAATTTGAAGCCATTACAGGCTATCAATGAACAGTTTTGGGTTTCATTGTCTTTGACAGATTTGTTCCCATATATGAGAGACCGATGGAATCTTAGGGAAACAAATGATATTAAGAAAGCCGTGTACAACCACTTTACATTTAAGGCTCATGGTGTTATGCGACAGGGTTTGTCTGGTTTATGGTGGTTGGTCAATCTTACGGTTGATGAAGAAAGAGAGAATAAGTATGAACTTACAGAAATGTTGTTCAAAAACTACACCTTGCGTTTTGTTCGTTTCGGCGTAGGAAAAGTTATTCAACATAAAGAAGCTGCTATTGGTATTCTCCAATATCTTAAAGATAATGAAGCAAATATACTAAGTATGGAAGCGGTGGCAAATGGACTTACTTCTTATTTCAATAAGTTGGGGGCTGTTAAGCAACTTTCATTCTTGGATAGAAAATTTTTCTATGATGAAATGGCAACTCACATAGAAGAGTTCAAGAAAACTACTACACATAACAATGATACTGAGGAATTTAATTAATTTATGAAGAAATTATTTATATCAATAATGTTCATGCTTTCACCATTAATGATGATTGCACAAGACAACAACTATTACATATATAATATCGTTACTTTTGAAGGTGACTTTGACAAGGAAGGTATCAAGGTAAAAATCGACGATGGAAAGTCAGTTGAAAAACTACGTGATGCAGATGGCAATAGAATAAAATTTAATACACCAGCAGCTGCACTTATGTATTTTCTTTCAAAGGGATGGTGTATGTACTTGACTGGCGGAACGACTTCCGGAGGTAGCTATCAAGGCACAGGTGGAAGCTCAACTACCTCTTATTGGATTCTTAGAAAGCCATGTACAAAAGAGGAATTTGAAAAGACGGTTGAAGAAGGTATCAAGAAATAGGGAGCATTACCAATTATGTTTGTTAATTAAATCATTAACGTATGAAATTGTATCACTATACCTCTTTAGATAGCTTTATAAAAATATGGATGAGTGGACATTTGCTGTTTGCGGATAGCAATTGTACTAATGATATTTTTGAAAGTAAGAAAATATCATCTCTTGGCAACTGTAAAATACCACATGTTGATGGTGAAACTGATATAGAGATAATGGGACATTTCATGAAAATGTTATGGGGCGAAGTCAATAATTACAAACAAATTAGCTTGACTCAGGACTATTCTGGCAAAATGCCTGGATATAGTTCACCAATGATGTGGGGACAATATGCAAACAAGGGAAATGGAGTCTGCTTTGAACTTAATTCTGATAAGTTAGATTTATCCAGCACAGATTCTATTAGTAATCCTATTGAATATACAGACGAAGTACCTATATTAGAGATTGATGATATTGATTTATCTTCCCAAGATAAAATTTTAAGATTTGTAGAAGACAAAATTAATGACATCTTTTTCAAGAAGCACATACATTGGCAATTTGAAAATGAATATCGATTAATTTCAAAAAACAAGAATTTTTTAGACATTAGCAAAGCTGTCACAAACGTTTATCTCCCATACAAAGAAGATAGTGTTGAATTTAAAATTGTAGATAAGTTACTGGAAGGTTCCAATGTTGATATACGGGTATTAACAACTACTGGCTCAAACGTTAGAAAAATAACTTCATACAATTATAGTCGCTTGAAAGAACAGCTTGAAAAGCTCAATAGAAATTAGCAATAACAATTATATTTCTTTATCTTTCCCCACAATCCAACCGGTCATATCTTTGCTCCTAAAAAGCAAGACACCTTACGATGGATTGTTATGTGTGTAGGGTGGAGAGTGGTAGTCTTACCCTTTTGGAGCATGAAGCAGCTAAGTGGTTATCAATAAATGAGCTAAATTCTGTTAAGTGGTTGCCAGCTGATGAAATTGTGATAAAGAAGATTGTTTTAATGTATAATAAAGGGTAGAAAGTTTTTTAAGACGGGCAGGATGCCACGCCCTCCCCAGTGCTTCTTGCTTATGCGAAGCTTATGTGCAGGCAAGATGCCTGCCCTCCCAGTGATGCTTGCTGTGAAAAGGTACGACACTTATGTGTATAGTCGCTACTTACTAATGGGGATTATATGTGTGGGAATTGGTGGGTGTTTCTAAATCATCCCAGCCAGATGCTGCAAAATGTCCTTTGCACAACTTATTCATATTAGTGCTGCGTTTTTTCATGAATAAGCCTAAAATGTATGGAGGGTCTGTTATTATTTAATCAACGCATTTGTCTGGAAGATTTTGCAACTTGGTAATAGCATCACCCAATGCGATGTACGCATTTTCACCAATTTGCACAAACTCTTTAAATTCTTTAATTTCAGCCATGATAATATGTCTTCTTATTCTTTTTTACTTTCTTTCTCCTCACCAAACTTTCTAATCTCGTTTGTGAGTACTTCCTCTAATTCTTTCTTTGGCACTATCAGTTGATAGTCAGCCACGCCTATCGGCTTTCCCATGTCTTCAAGGGCAAACTCCACTTCCACCCGGTCTTTCTCAGCACAGAGGATGATGCCTATGGAGCGGTTTTCGCCTTCGCCACGTTCAAGTCGATCGAGTAAAGACAGGTAGTAATTCATCTTTCCTGCATATTCAGGCTTGAAAGCACCAATCTTCAAATCGACAGCCACAAGGCAGCGCAAGCCACGGTGGAAGAATAGCATATCCACCTTGCTTTCTTTTCCGTTGTATTCCAGCACGTGTTGGTTGCCTATAAAAGTAAAGCCGTTGCCGAGTTCCATAAGGAAGCGTGTGATGGCTTTCACAAGTCGGTCTTCGAGTTCAAGCTCTAATATAGGGCTTGTCACTCCAAGAAAGCCGAGATTATAACTGCTGCTGAACACCTCATTGGCATATTGAGCTTGCTCCATAGGAAGCGTGCGACTGAAATTGTTGTCAACCTTTGTTGCCAACTGCGACTCGTACATATTTAGCTTGATCGCATTGAGTAGTAAGTCGCGATTCCAACCTTTAGCAATAGTCTCTTGTGCATAATATAATGTGGCAGAATCATCCAAATTCTTTCCAAGTAGGTATACATTATGCGACCACGGCAAAAGTGCAACGGAGCGTTGCACTTTTACATCGCTTCCACAATAGCGCAAATAAAAACGCTTCATATACCATAGATTTCGAGGTGAAAGTCCCATCTTCGGATAGCGTTCTTTCAAGTCTACGGACAACTGGCGTACCACGCCATACCCATGTGAGGCTTGCCTATGGTGCTGTTTATGGGCGGGCAAGATGCCACGCCCTCCCCAGTGCTTCTTGCTGTGAAAAGATGCGACACTTTTGTGAACTGTTGTTACTTCTGAATGGTGTTTAAATGTGTGGGAAATGGTGGGTGCTCTTCTTGGTAGGTAATATGATAGAAACTATAAAAAACAAAAAAGAAGAGGACTATAAAGTCCTCTTCTTCATGTTGTCTCTTTAATTAAGATTCCATAGGAATCAATGTGACTCGCATGGGGCTCGAACCCATGACCCCAACATTAAAAGTGTTGTGCTCTACCAGCTGAGCTAGCGAGTCAATCTCCAACCTTCTGTACGAAAGCGAGTGCAAAGGTACGATGTTTTTTTGGATTTACCAAATATTTATCTTATTTTTTGCTATTTTTCTTCATTTTCTGGGCTTTCGACCTGTGGTATATTGGCTTCTTGGAGTGATTTTGTGCGATAATTGGGCTTTTCGCGCGTTACATATCTCTGCCAATATGCAATGAGAAGGGTGGTAAGTGGAAGTGCCACGATGAGTCCTAAGAATCCTAATAACGCTCCCCATACAGAGAGGCTGAGCAAGAGGATGGCAGGATTGAGACCCATGGCCTTGCCCATAATCTTTGGGGTGACAATCATATCGGTGATGACCTGTACGACGCAGAATACCAGGAACGCAAGGCCAAAGACTACCCAAAAGTTCTGACCCGTGTCGGCTGCCTTGAGCATGGCAAGGAAGGCGGTGGGTATCAGGGCAAAGGTGTGCAGATAGGGCACAAGATCGAGAATGCCTATCAGTATGCCTAAACCGATGGCCATGGGGAAGCCGATGATGGTGAAGCCGACGCAGAACATGATGCCCATACATAGGGCTACCATGCCTTGTCCGCGGATATAATTGTTGAGCTCTCGCTTGACATCGTTCATCAGGGACTGCCAGAAGGGACGGTTCTTCTTGGGGAAGATGCGCACCCAGTTGGCGGTAAGTGTCTCGTAGTCGAGGAGGATGAAGAACATATATAATAAGGTAATCATCGAGGCGATGATGCTGATCAGAATGTTGGCGGTCTGTCCTACTACGGCAAAAACCTTGGGCATCGTTGTCTTCAGGGCATCGGAGAAGTCCTTACTCTTGAGGAAATGCTCTATTTGTTCTTGATTGTTTTGTAACCACTCCTTGATGACTGCTGTGAGGTTGTTGGTGTGGGTGGTCTGGTGAATCCATCGGGTGAGGACGTCGCTCAATTTGTCGAACTGGTCTATCATCGGGGGGATGATGAGCCACAGGATGCCTCCGATGACACCTATCATCGCCAGCATGGCGAGGATGATGGATAAGGCTCTGATGCGGATGTGGAGCTTGTGCTCGATGAACAATACAAAGGGGTAGAGCAGATAGGCAAAGAACCATGCGATGAAGAACGGCAGCAGTACGCTACTAAGATAATTGGTGATATACAGGATGCCCAATGTCAAGATGATGATACCTGCCCAACGGATAAATTTGTCGAATGTAATCTCTTTGGCCATAGCTAATGTCTTTTAGAATGTTTAAAGATGGGCTGAGGATTCTGCCTTTGCCTCTGCTTCGAGACTTCGCTGGTAACATTCTCGGCATAAAGGTTCGTATTCGTCTTTCTCGCCGAGAAGTACTCGCTTGTCGTTGTGGATGAGGCGGTGGCTTACGTATGCCAATGAGCCGCACTTCACGCAGATGGCGTGGACCTTGGTCACCTCGTCGGCAATGGCGCATAGTGCTGGGATAGGACCAAAGGGGATGCCCTTGTAGTCCATGTCGAGACCTGCCACGATGACACGCACGCCATTATTGGCCAGTTGATTGCATACCTCAACCAGGCCGCTGTCAAAAAACTGGGCTTCATCGATACCTACTACGTCGATATCGGAAGCCAATAGCAAGATGGCTCCAGAGGAATCGATAGGAGTCGAACGGATGGAGTTCTTGTCGTGGCTCACTACGTCTTCTTCTGAATAGCGTGTGTCAAGTGAAGGCTTGAAGATTTCTACCTTCTGCTTGGCAAACTTTGCTCGCTTCATTCTTCGGATGAGTTCTTCGGTTTTTCCGGAGAACATCGACCCGCACACCACTTCTATTCTTCCAGGGCGGTGTGTCTCCCCAATAAGATATTCTGTCATTTCGGTGACAAAATTAACAATAAGGTTTTAAAAATTGCAAAGAAAACTCTTTTTTTTTTGCTAAGAAAGATTTATTAACTACATTTGTACGCTGTATGGGCATCTTATATATAGTACCTACTCCTGTAGGAAATATGGAGGATATGACGATGCGAGCTATCCGAGTGCTGAAAGAGGCGGATCTGGTGCTTGCGGAGGACACTCGCACTTCGAGTGTTCTGCTGAAGCATTTTGATATTCGTAATCGCTTGATGGCGCATCATAAGTTTAATGAACATGGTACGTCTGCGGCTATCGTGGAGCGACTGAAAGCGGGAGAGACGATTGCGCTCATCAGCGATGCGGGAACTCCCGGTATTAGCGACCCTGGTTTTTACTTGGCGCGGGAGGCTGCTCAGGCGGGAATCACCGTGCAGACCTTGCCGGGTGCTACGGCTTGTATACCTGCCATCGTGTCGTCGGGATTGCCTTGCGACCGTTTCTGTTTTGAGGGCTTCTTGCCACAGAAGAAGGGGCGACAGACGTATATGGAATCGTTGAAAGACGAGACGAGAACGATGATCTTCTATGAGTCGCCTTATAGGGTGGTGAAAACCTTACAGCAGTTTGCTGAGGTCTTCGGTGAAGAGCGACAGGTGAGTTGCTGCCGTGAGATTTCTAAGCTACACGAAGAAAGTGTGAGAGGGACATTGGCTGAGGTGATAGCTCACTTTGTGGAGACAGAACCCAGAGGGGAGTTTGTCATCGTATTGGCTGGAAAAGACCCGAAACTGCTGAAGGAGGAAATGAAGGAACGTAAACGAGAGGAGAAAAAAAAGCATAACAAACAAAGTGTTAAAGGAGAATAATTATGAAAAAGTTATTTTTTATGGTTTGCTGCGCAGCCTTGTTGATGACAGGTTGTAAGGACGGCAAGAATGCTCCCGGACTGGCGAGTGTTCAACAGACAGACTCGCTGAACGATGTTATCGCTCAGAAAGATAGTGAGATCAACGAAATGATGGGCACTCTGAATGACATCGAAGAGGGTTTTAGACTCATTAATGAGGCTGAAAACCGTGTGGCCTTGTTGAAAAATGGTGAAGGCACCAACAAAAAGCAGAACTTGAAAGAGAATATCCAGTTTATTGCTGAGCGAATGAAGCAGAACAGAGAGTTGATTGCTAAGTTGCAGAAGCAGTTGGAGAGTAGTACCTTGAAGGGTGGTCAACTCAAGAAGACCATCGAGAACCTCACTACTCAGCTGGAAGAAAAAGATAAGCAGTTGCTGGCTCTCCGTGAGGAACTCGACAAGAAGGATATTCATATCTCTGAGCTCGATGAGACAATCGGCAACCTGAATACGAATGTAAACAATCTGACTGCTGATAATCAGCAGAAGGCGGAGACGATTAGCTCTCAAGATAAGCAGTTGAATACTGCCTGGTATGTGTTTGGTACTAAGAAGGAACTCAAGGGTCAGCGCATCTTAGAGGGTGGCAAGGTGATGAATGGCAACTTCAACAAGAACTACTTTACCAAGGTGGATATTCGTAACACCACCGAGATAAAGCTTTATTCTAAGTCGGCTAAGTTGCTGACTGCTCATCCTGCAAGCAGCTATAGCTTGGTGCGTGATGCAAGCCAGCAGTATGTGCTGCGTATCTCTAATCCACAGATATTCTGGAGTACCAGCAAGTACTTGGTTATCTTGGTAAAGTAAGAGATGAGGATTATCTCTTACGCTCAAAAAAGCTTACCATGAGTGCTCGGCACTCTTCTTCTAATACGCCCGAAGTGACTGTTGTCTTAGGATGCAGCGCTTCGGGCGCATATTTTGTATATCCCCTCTTCTCGTCGGAGGCTCCATAGACTACACGGCTGATCTGTGCCCAACCGATGGCGCCTGCGCACATCGTGCAAGGCTCTACGGTGACGTAGAGGGTGCAGTCTTTGAGGTATTTGCCGCCCAGCATGTTGGCGCCTGCGGTGATGGCCTGCATCTCGGCATGTGCGGTTACGTCGTGCAGCATCTCGGTGAGGTTATGGGCTCTTGAGATGATGCGGTCTTGGCATACGATGACGGCTCCTACGGGGATTTCGTCTTCATCGAATGCTGCTTGTGCCTCTACGAGGGCGCGTCGCATGTATTCTTCGTCTTTCTTGTTGGTTTCGTTCTTCATCGTTTTGTGTTATTGGTGTTGAGCTACAAAAGTAGCATAAAAAAATGAGAGCGAAAAGAAAATGTGGTGGAAAAAGTTTGAGTTTAGCGATAAAAGTGTTATTTTTGCAGATAATAGCTGCTGAATGGATTGGTGGCAAAGATGAGAATACTGCATGGCAAAACATAACGAACTGGGAAAATGGGGCGAGGCTGAGGCTGTCCGATTTTTAGAGGCGAAGGGGTATGCGATATTGGAGCGCGACTGGCGTTTTGGTAAGCGTGACCTCGATATCGTGGCGCTTACTGAGGATGCTTGCACACTGGTAGTGGTGGAGGTGAAGACTCGTGGCACCGATGATATGAAGGCGCCCGAAGAGGCTGTGGATGTCAAGAAGATGCGCAATCTTGCTGTGGCTGCCAATGCTTATGTCAAGGAGCATGTGGTGGCGCAGGAGGTGCGATTTGATATCATCTCTATCGTGGGAACGGCTGACAAGATGGAGCGTATTGACCACTTGGTGGATGCTTTTAACCCGATGTTGGTGCTGTGAGGTGTCATCCCTATATATATAATAAGGTAACTCTATATAGAAAGAATGAAAACAAAGATAATCAAGTTGGAGGAGACGACTTCTACCAATACGTATTTGAAAAACTATATCCCTGCTGAGGAGGATGAGATGGTGGTGGCTGTGGCTGACTATCAGACTACCGGGCGTGGACAGGGGACGCATACCTGGGAAAGTGAACGGGGGAAAAACTTGCTTTTCAGCATCTTGGTGCGACCTACCTGGGTGCCTGTGGGGAACCAGTTCCTCTTGTCGATGGCTGGGGCTATAGCCTTGAAGGATGTGCTTGATGGCTATACCGAAGGGATCGCGCTGAAGTGGCCCAATGATGTGTACTGGTATGACAAGAAGATTAGTGGTACGCTGATAGAGACTTCGGTAGACTCGAAGGGTATCAAGCGGTGCGTGTTTGGTATAGGTCTGAACGTGAATCAAGAAATCTTTGTAAGTGATGCACCTAACCCTGTTTCGCTCTGCCAGATTGTGGGGCATGAGGTGAACTGTGACGAGGTGCTCCAAAAAATCATTGATGCTTTCGCAGGGTATTATGAATTGTTGCGACGTGCTGACTATATGGACATCTCTGGTATTTATCATCAGGCGCTTTATAGACGTAAGGGATACTGGTGGTATGAAGACAAGGATGGTAAGTTTGAAGGGGCGCTGGTAGAGGTGGAGGATGATGGTCATCTGATTCTGCACGACAAGCGAGGGGTGATTCGCTCGTATGCCTTCGGTGAAATCAAATTTGTGCTGTAAGGAGGGATGGTCCTGATATTCTGCAAAGACAGGTGATGACAGGTCTTTGGGGTAATCATGTAATTATATTATAAAACATAAATCGTATGGCAAAATTTAAGAGAATACTGCTCAAACTGAGTGGTGAGAGTTTGATGGGAAGCCAGAGCTATGGTATCGACCCTGAACGTTTGAGCGACTATGCGCGCCAGATCAAGGAAGTGCATGATATGGGTGTGCAGATTGGTATCGTGATAGGTGGGGGTAATATCTTCCGCGGATTGAGTGGCAGCCAGAAGGGATTCGACCGTGTAAAGGGCGACCAGATGGGTATGTGTGCTACCGTTATCAACTCTTTGGCATTGAGTAGTGCTTTGGGAGCTTTGGGGGTAAAGAATAAGGTGCTGACTGCTATTCGCATGGAGCCTATCGGGGAGTTCTATAGCAAGTGGAAGGCTATCGAAGCTATGGAAGATGGATATATCTGTATCTTCTCTGCGGGTACGGGTAGTCCTTATTTTACTACCGATACGGGGTCTTCGTTGAGAGGTATCGAGATAGAGGCTGACGTGATGCTGAAGGGTACACGCGTGGATGGTATCTATACGGCTGACCCTGAGAAAGATCCTACGGCTACTAAGTTTAGTGACATCACATACGATGAGATCTATACCAAGGGATTGAAGGTGATGGACTTGACTGCGACTACGATGTGTAAGGAGAATAATCTGCCCATCTATGTCTTCAACATGGATGTTGTGGGTAACCTCAAGAAGGTGATGGATGGTGAGCAGATTGGTACGCTGGTACATAATTAGTAGCCATTACTTAAGAGATACAAAAAAGGCTTGCTTCGTGTGACACGGAAGCAAGCCTTTTCTTTGTTTTATGATCTCTGTGATTTCTCCTTATTTCTTTCTCATGTAGAGAATAAGGGAGATGATAATGTACATGAGAATAATGAGCCACCATATCTGCAAGAATCCTGGGAGGCCTAAGTTGATGACTGAAACGCCTAAGGCGGTAAAGGTGAAGATGATGAAACCATATTTCACCTCGTTGCCCTTCAAGGACCATTGCTTAAACTTCAGGGCAAAGAGAGGCAACTCACATACCAGCAGATAGCTGGTGATGAGGATGAGCGCTAAGACGATGTAGAGTGACCAGTCGTAGCTGTTGAGCCAGGGAAATTCGCATACGATGAGCGAACCCCAAAACAAGGCATTGGCAGGGGTGGGGACTCCGATAAAGGAGGATGACTGGCGCTCGTCGAGATTGAACTTTGCTAAGCGTAATGCCGAAAAGGCTGCTATGAGATATGCAACGTAGGGCAGATAGCTTCGAAGAGGCTCTAAGAAAACGGGATATTCCATCACGTAGAGTTGTGAGAACACAATCGTTGCAGGAGCTACACCAAAGGTGACATCGTCGGCCAATGAGTCGAGCTCCTTGCCTATGGGCGAGGATACGTGAAGTAATCGGGCACTCATGCCGTCGAAGAAGTCGAACATGGCTCCGATGAGAATCCAGAGTAATGCCATCTTGGCTGAACCACCAAAGGCATACGAGGTGGCTACGCAACCTGATATCAGATTGCAGCAAGTAATTGTATTTGGAATATGTTTCTTAATGCTCATTTATTTCAGTTTTGCGATGATTGTCTGATCACCTGTAGTTGATTGGCCCATCTTTACGCAGACTTCGGTGCCGATGGGCAAGTATACGTCTACACGTGAACCTAATTTGATGAAGCCTAAGTGCTCGTCGATGTAACATTCCTCTCCTTCCTTGGCGTAGGTGACGATGCGGCGAGCTACGGCACCTGCTATCTGACGACACAATACATCAACACCCTTGGGGGTGGTAATCATCGTGTCGGTATGCTCGTTCTCCTCACTGGCCTTGGGTAACCATGCTTTGTGGAAGTTGCCGTCTACATGCTTTACAAATTTTACTTTACCGTCTACTGGAAACCAGTTGGCGTGTACATTCCAAAGACTCATGAAGATGGAAATCATCAAACGGCGATCGTTGAAATAGGGGGCGTGGTCTACCTCTTCGATGACTACGATCTTGCCATCGGCAGGGGCTACCACTAAATCTTCGGTGTCTTCTACATTCAAGTATCTAATGGGGCATCGATAGAAGTTGAGTACGATTCCATATATCGTACCAAAGACTACTAAAAATGTCCAAAAAGGAATCTTGTTGTCAATGGTGCTCCATAAGATTGCGGCGATTGCTACGATGGCTATCATCCCATACACGAGTTGGTCGGTACCTTCACGGTGTAACCTAATTTTCTTTAGTTTCTTTATTCTTTTTCCCATAAGGTAGGATTGAGTTTTTAATGCTGCAAAGGTACACCATTTTTGTCGGTTTTGCAAATTTTTCTCATTTTTCTTTTGGTTATGTCAACTTTTACACGTAACTTTGAACTCAAATTTTGATTTTTGCATTAAAAAATGGAAGATTTCATTCATTTACATGTTCATACCCAGTACTCTATTCTCGATGGTCAGTCCAAGATTCCACGTCTTGTTGACAAGGCTATTGCTAATGGAATGAAGGGTATGGCTATTACCGACCATGGTGTGATGTTCGGAATCAAGGAATTTGCGGATTATTGCGCCAAGGTAAACAAGGGCCGGAAAAAAGAGGGATTGGAACCTTTCAAGCCCATCATAGGGTGTGAGATGTATGTCGCGCATCGCCGTAAGGAAGACAAAGAAAAGGAAAAGGGCGACATGAGTGGTTATCACCTGATTGTGTTAGCCAAAAATTACAATGGATATAAAAACCTCATCAAGTTGGTGAGTAACTCGTGGGTGGATGGATATTATATGCGTCCACGTACAGACCGTGCTGAACTGGAGAAGTATCATGAAGATCTCATCGTGTGTTCGGCATGTATTGCGGGTGAGGTTCCTCGTAAAATATTACAGGGTGATATTGAGGGGGCTCGTGAGGCCTGCGAATGGTATCATCGGGTGTTTGGCGATGATTACTATCTGGAGCTGCAGCGACATGAGGTGACCGACCCCAGTGTGCTGGCCAATAGGGAGGCTTTCCCTTTACAGCAGAAAGCCAACAAGGTGCTCATCGAGTTTGCGAAGGAATATGGTATCAAGCTGGTGTGTACCAACGACTGCCACTTCGAGGACAAGGAGACGGCTGAGGCCCACGACCACTTGCTCTGTCTGGCTACGGGTAAAGACCTCGATGACCCTAATCGTATGCGATACTCTAAGCAGGAGTGGTTTAAGACTCGCGAGGAGATGAATGACGTCTTCTCTGATGTGCCTGAGGCGCTGTCTAACACGGTGGAGGTCCTGGACAAGGTGGAAATCTACAGCATCGACAATGGGCCTATTATGCCTTTCTTCCCCATTCCTGAGAGTTTCGGAACGGAGGAACAGTTGAGACAAAAGGTGTCGGAGGAAGAACTGTATCATGAGTTTACTACTGATGAGAATGGACAAAACCAGCTCTCGCCAGAGGAGGGACAGAAGGTGATTGACCGTCTGGGGGGATATGACAAGATATACCGTATTAAGTTTGAGGCGGAATACTTGCGACATCTTGCTTATGAGGGTGCAAAAAAACTTTATGGCGACCCATTGCCTGCCAATGTGGATGAGCATGTGAACTTTGAGTTGCATGTGATGAAGACCATGGGTTTCCCGGGATACTTCTTGATCGTGTCTGACTTTATCAAGGCGGCACGTGAGGAACTGGGGGTCATGGTGGGGCCTGGACGTGGTTCGGCAGCGGGTTCTGTTGTGGCTTATTGCTTGGGAATTACTAAGATTGACCCTCTGAAGTACGACTTGCTGTTTGAGCGTTTCTTGAATCCTGACCGTGTGAACTTGCCGGATATTGATACCGACTTTGATGATGATGGACGTGGTAAGGTGCTGAGATGGGTGATGGATAAGTATGGGCATGAGAACTGTGCGCATATCATCACCTATGCCAGTATGGCTACCAAGAACTCTATCAAGGATGTGGCGCGTGTGGAGAAACTGCCTCTTGACAAGGCTAACGCACTGTGTAAGGCTATTCCTGAACGACTGCCTGATGGCGCTAAGATGAATCTTACCAACGCCATCAAGTATACGCCTGAGTTGCAACAGGCGGAGTTCTCTTCTGACGTGAGAGAGAGTAATACGATCAAGTATGCTAAGATGCTTGAGGGTACTGTGAGAGGTACGGGTATTCATGCTTGTGGATTTATCATCTGTCGTGACCCTATTAGCAACTGGGTGCCTGTGTCTACTGCCGACGACCCTGACTTCCCTGGGTTGAAGACGGCGGTGACGCAATATGATGGTCATGTCATCGAGACGACGGGACTTATCAAGATGGACTTCTTGGGACTGAAGACGCTCTCGGAGATGAAGGAGGCCTGCAAGGTTATCAAGCAGACTACTGGAGATGTCATTGACCTGGATACGCTTCCTATTGATGATGAGCTGACCTATCAACTATATCAGAGAGGACAAACCATCGGTACTTTCCAGTTTGAGTCGCCAGGTATGCAGAAGTATCTGCGTGAACTGAAACCTACTGTCTTCGAGGACCTCATTGCCATGAATGCCTTGTATCGTCCGGGACCAATGGATTATATTCCGTCGTTTATTGCTCGTAAAAACGGAAAGGAACCTATCGAATATGATATCCCATGTATGGAGAAATACCTGAAGGATACGTATGGTATTACGGTATATCAGGAGCAGGTGATGCTTCTCTCACGACAGTTGGCTAACTTTACACGTGGTGAGAGTGATGCCTTGCGTAAGGCGATGGGTAAGAAGAAAAAGGACATCGTTGATGCGATGAAGCCTAAGTTTATCAAGCAGGGACAGGAAAATGGACACGACCCGAAGGTGCTTGAGAAGATTTGGGGTGACTGGGAGAAGTTTGCTTCTTATGCCTTCAATAAGTCGCACGCCACCTGCTATTCGTGGGTAGCTTATCAGACGGCTTATCTCAAAGCGCATTATCCTGCTGAATATATGGCGGCGCTGATGACGAGACGTTTTGCGCAGATAACGGAAATCACGAAGCTGATGGAGGAGTGCCAGTCGATGAACATCAAGACTCTGGGACCGGATGTCAATGAGAGTTATAGGGCTTTTGGTGTGAATGAGCATGGTGAGATTCGATTTGGATTGTCTGCTATCAAGGGTATGGGTGCGCCTGCTGCGGATGCCATTGTGGCAGAGAGACAGAAGAATGGACCTTATAAGGATATCTTTGACTTTGCACAGCGTATAGACTTTAGTAATGTCAACCGTAAGGCTTTCGAGAGCCTGGCTCTCAGTGGTGGATTCGATAGCTTTGGGATTCAGAGAGAGAACTTCTTTGCGCTGAACTCGAAGGGCGAGATGTTCCTGGATACCTTGGTGAGATATGGACAGCTCTATCAGAGGGAACAGCAAGAGGCTGTGACTTCGCTCTTTGGGGGACAAGACGCCATAGAGATTGCTACGCCTCCTATACCACAAGCGGAGGGATGGAGCACCATTGAGAAGCTGAACAGGGAACGTGACTTGGTGGGCATCTATCTGTCGGCTCATCCGCTGGATGACTATAGTGTGGTGCTCAACTCGATGTGTAATACGCATTGCTCCGAACTGGGGGATAAGCCTGCGCTTGCTAAGAAAGAGAATATCGTCTTTGGAGGTATCGTCACTGGTGTGAAATCGAAGTTTACCAAGAAGGGTAATCCTTGTGGATTTGTTACCATTGAGGACTTCGAAGGGTCGGGCGAACTGGCGCTCTTCGGTGAGGACTGGGGACAATGGAAAGGTATGTTCACTGAGGGATGTACGGTTTTTGTTACGGCTAAGTGTCAGTCGCGTTATGGTAATGATATGTACCTCGACTTTAAACTGTCGAGTGTGGAATACCTACAGACGGTGAAGGAAAAGAAACTGGATAAGTTGACCATCACCATAGACAGCGATATCATTGATGATACTTTGGTGAGCGATCTGAGTACGCTCCTGGAAAGTAATAGTGAAGATAGTAACACGCAACTATTCCTCCGTATTCATGAGGTGGAGAGTAATGACTATATCTTGATGCGTGCGCAGGACAAGACGGTGAATGTGGACAAGAATTTGATTCAGTTTATTGATGAAAATCCGAAAATGTCGTATACGATAAATTAGGACTTTTGGCACACTTTTTGTTTTGGATGATGCCAGAACTGAATGATTTCTCATTCGGTATCACTGAATGGAAATACAGTAATCATAAAAATAAAAAAAGTAAATATGGAAGTAACGATTACAACTGAGAATTTTGAAAGCTATAAGAATGGTGAGTTACCATTGGTAGTTGACTTGTGGGCTACTTGGTGTGGTCCTTGTAGAGCACTGGCTCCCATCGTGGCTGAGCTTGCTGCAGAGTATGATGGCAAGATAGTAGTAGGTAAATGTGATGTGGAGGAGAATGAGGATATCGCCATGGAGTTTGGTGTTCGTAATATCCCTACAATCCTCTTCTTTAAGGATGGCAAACTCGTTGACAAGTTTGTTGGTGCTGCTAAAAAGGCTGTCCTTGATGAGAAGTTTAAGACTCTTCTCTAATCCCATATCTCTTCATATAAAAGCATGGCGGAAAGCCATGCTTTTTTTGGTATGCTCGGCATGAGCTTATTCTAATGGGTGCAAGTCCCTAACA
>ERZ1034844.477-NODE-477-length-22047-cov-4.365133_pt1 | contig 22047 bp, 16 predicted proteins | sample MGYA00520594_ERZ1034844 | MGnify/ENA primary metagenome ERZ1034844 (study PRJEB33766, sample SAMN09781733) | gut metagenome | biome: gut microbiome | host: Homo sapiens | place: Madagascar | study: EMG produced TPA metagenomics assembly of the PRJNA485056 data set... | reverse complement strand
GAGCTGGTGCCCGGTGATGTTGTGATTCTGGAAGCGGGAGACGCCGTGCCCGCCGACGGACGCATTCTCGACAGCGCCAGCATGAAGGTGGAGGAGGCGGCCCTCACCGGCGAATCCGTGCCCGTCAGCAAGCATGCCAATGCACTGGAGCTGGGGGAGGAGAAGGACATTCCCCTGGGCGACCGGAAAAACATGGCCTATATGGGCTCCACCGTGGCATATGGCCGGGGCCGCATGGTGGTCACCGATACCGGCATGAACACCGAGATGGGCAAAATCGCCGATGCGCTGACCACCGCGAAGGAGGAGCAGACGCCCCTCCAGATCAAGCTGAGCCAGCTGAGTAAAATCCTCTCGTTCCTGGTCATCGGCATCTGCGCGGTGATTTTCCTGCTGGATATCATCCGGGCCTATCCCAATATCACCGGCACAGGGCTGCTGGATACGTTTATGGTGGCGGTGAGCCTTGCGGTGGCGGCAATTCCTGAGGGCCTGGCCGCAGTGGTAACCATTGTACTGTCCATCGGTGTGACGAAAATGTCCGCCAACAAGGCCATTATCCGTAAGCTCACGGCAGTGGAAACTCTGGGCTGCACGCAGATCATCTGCTCGGATAAAACCGGCACACTGACCCAGAACAAAATGACCGTGGTAGACCACCACGGCGCGGATCTTTCCCGTTTGGCTCTGGCCATGGAGCTGTGCTCGGATGCGGTTCTGGGCAGAGACGGTCAGGCCCAGGGCGAACCCACGGAGTGCGCGCTGGTCAACGACGGCACCGCATTGGGCCTGCCGAAAACCCAGGTGGAGCAGGATTATCCCCGTATTGGAGAAGCGCCCTTTGATTCCGGACGAAAGATGATGTCCACGGTACACCGGATGACGGACGGAACCGTCATTCAATTCACCAAGGGCGCGCCGGACGAGGTGCTCCGCCGCTGCGAAAGCTGGTGGGACGGGGAGAGAATCCTGCCCATGACCGAGGAAAAGCGCCAGGAAATTCTGACTGCCAATAAGGCCATGGCGGATCAGGCGCTGCGAGTCCTTTGCGGCGCACAGAGAAGCTGGGAGGCGGCGCCGGATTGCTATGAGCCGGAAAACCTGGAGCAGAAGCTCTGTTATCTGGGCCTGTCCGGCATGATCGACCCCATTCGTCCCGAGGTCAAGGCGGCAATTCAGGAGTGCCGGGAAGCCGGAATTCGCCCGATCATGATTACCGGCGACCATCGGGATACTGCGGTTGCCATTGCAAATCAGCTGGGCATTCTGGAGCCCGGGCAGAAGGCCATCACCGGCGCACAGCTAAATGAGCTCAGCGACGAGGAACTGGCAGGGCACATTGGTGAATACTCCGTTTATGCCCGGGTACAGCCGGAGCACAAGGTCAGAATCGTGAACGCTTGGAAGAAAAACGGCTGCATCACGGCTATGACCGGCGACGGCGTGAACGATGCGCCCTCCATTAAATCTGCGGACATCGGCGTGGGCATGGGCATCACCGGCACGGATGTCACGAAAAACGTGGCGGATATGGTGCTGGCCGACGATAACTTTGCCACCATTGTGGAGGCCGTTGCAGAGGGCCGCCGGATCTATGACAATATTCGCAAGGCCATTGGCTTCCTGCTGGCTTCTAATATGTCCGAGGTGCTATCCATTTTCTTTGCGACTTTGATGGGCTTTACGATCCTCAAGCCGGTGCATCTTCTGTGGATCAACCTGATTACCGACTGCTTCCCGGCCCTGGCCCTGGGCATGGAACCCGGGGAAGCGGATATTATGAAGCGGAAACCCAGAGATGCCAAGGACGGCATCTTTGCCGGCGGCATGGGCCTGGATGTTGCGATTCAGGGCGTTATCATCACCGGACTGACCTTGCTGTCCTACTTTGTGGGGCACCGCATCGAGGCGGGGGTATGGGAGATTACCGACAGCCTGGACGGCATGACCATGGCGTTTTTGACCCTGTCCATGGTGGAGATTTTCCACTCCTTTAATATGCGCTCCCGGCGGAAGTCCGTGTTCTCGCTGAAGGGCCACAACAAGTGGCTTTGGGGTGCGATGGCACTGTCGCTGGTACTGACCACGGCGGTGATCTATGTGCCCGGGCTGCGGGATGCGTTCCAGTTCCAGCATATTTCTCTGATGGAATATGCGGTGGCACTGGGGCTGGCGTTCTGCATTGTTCCGATTATGGAACTTATTAAGCTGATTCAGCGGAAGCTTGGAAAATAAAGAGAAAACCTCCAAGATGGCGATGACCATCTTGGAGGTTTTTGTAGTTATGCTTCATAGCCCACCAGCAGACCGCCAATTTCGGCGTAAAAGCTGCACAGACCGCCTGTGGGGCGAATTTCGACCTCAGCGTGCGGATATTTTTGGACAATTGCAGCGGAAAGCTGCTGCGCGGCTTCTTCTCCAAGGCAATGGGAGATTCGAACTTTGCCGCCGGCGTAGCCTGTGTCTTCCAACTGCTGCATCAGCCTTCGAAGGGAGGCGGGCTGGCCGCGATGCTTGCCCAGCAGCTCCAGAGTGCCCTGACTGCTGGCCTGACCCAATAGCCGGAGCCCCAGAAGTCCCACGGCCTCGGCACCCAGTCGGCTGACCCGCCCGTTTCGGGAGAGATTTTTTACCGAGGACAGCAGAAACAGCAGGTGGGTATGGGCAGAATAGTCGGTAATTTCCGAAGCGATTTGGTCAAAGGGCAGCTGCAAAGCAATCAGGTCACGGAGCTTTTCCATAAGCAGCAGCATCTCCGGCCCGGTGGACAGGGTATCCAATACGAAAACCCGGCAATGGGGGTGGGCGGATTCGTAGTTTTCTTTGGCACACATGGCGGCATTGTAGCTGCCGGACAGGGCGCTGGTGATGGTCAGCGCAAACACCTCGTCGGCCCCGGAAAAGGCGTCCTCCCAGTCGGCGGCGTTGGGGCAGGCGGTGCTGGAGCGGCCCTTATACTGCTTTAGCTCCTGGGCCATGGCGGTGGCGTCCAGCTGGGCGTCGTCTACATATTCTTTTTGCGCGGTTAGAATGCGCAGGGGAACGCTGACAAAATCGGCGCCGGGAAACCGGGTCAGGTCACAGCTGGAATCGGATACAATGCGGCGAATCATAAAAGGCCTCCAAGTTTTTATAGACAAGATAATCGGTTATTCGAAAACTGCTAGAAGGATTATAGAAACATTTGCCCCAAAAGTCAATAGGGTTTTTGAAAACCGCAATACGGATTTTGAAAATGCATTGACTTTTTCCCGGGAATCATACTATAATATTGCTCATGGAACGAACGGAACAACTGAAAAACACGGTGCGGGACATCCATCTGCCCCGCTATCATGAGATCCCCACAGTGGGACTGTATCTGGAACAGGTTACTCGTTATGTCAACGGCTACTTGGCAGAGCTAAGCTGCCCCATTCTAACGCCATCTATGGTCAGCAATTATGTCAAGCAAAGGACCATTCCGGGCCCGGTGAAAAAGTCCTATGGCCCGGAATCCATTGCCAACCTGATGTATGTGGCGCTGGTGAAAAATGTACTGTCAATGGAGGATATCCGGCTTCTGGAGCGTCAGGGGCTGGAGCAGTATCAGCCGGAACAGGCATACGACTATTTCTGTGACGAATTTGAAAATGTATTGGCTGGGGTATTTGGCCTCAAGGCGGAGATGGAGCCGGTGGGCAGTCACAATACTACCGTCAAGTCCATTCTGCGGGCGGCGATTTTAGCGGCGGTACAGAAGATCTATCTGGATCGGTACCTTGACTTGGTGCGCCCGGAGAGAAAGGAATAACCATGGAGCTTTGGGACGGATATCGAAAGGACGGTACCTTGGCGGGAATCAACCTGGTGCGGGGCGAGATTGTGCCGGAGGGGCTTTACCACCTGGTGTGCGAGATCATCGTGGAACATCAGGACGGCAGCATCCTTGCCATGCAGCGGGACCCGAGGAAGCCCAACCATCCCGGGGCATGGGAAACCACGGCGGGCGGTTCTGCCCTCAAGGGGGAGGATGCCCTGAGCTGCGCCAAACGGGAGCTCTATGAGGAGACGGGGATTGCTGCGTCAGAGCTTATCCTGCTGGGCCGGGAGGTCAGCGATCCGGCGCACTCCATCTTCTATATGTATCGGGCGGAGATTATGGGCGAAAAGCCGAAAATCACCCTCCAGCCCGGGGAAACCGTGGACTACCGCTGGATTCCGCCGGAGGAATTTTCTGCGTTCGTGGCCCGGGACATGATCCCCAGCCAGCGCAGACGGTATCATGATTTCCTCGTGGAAAGAGGCTACCTATAAAAAGAAGGACTGCTGCATGATCGGTGCAGCAGTCCTTTTGGCTCCCATTAGAACAGGAAACCGTATTTCGTTTTATAGTCCTCGGTGGGCTTGGGAATCGCGCCCAGTTCCTGCCGGAGCTTTTCCAGGTCGATGTTCTGGATGTCCTCCTGCATACAGTTCTGGGATGCCAGCAGACCGCCGCCTGCCATGTCCTTCTCGGTGCCGTAAGCACTGGAGGCAACGGTGGAGGAATAGATCATTTCCTCCAGGCAGTTTGCCACGATCTGCTGCGGGGTATAATCCCGGACGGTTTCAGGGTCAATGTCCAGACCCAGCAGAATCTCCGGGGACTTGAGTCCAACGGCATAGCCCTCGTCGTCACCGGGGATGAAGCCATAAACCTGAAGGGTAGGGCCCTCGTCCTCGGCTTCTTCCGCCTCGGCGTCCTCTCCTTCGGATGCGGTGTCATCGTCAAAGAAGAACATCCACTCCGGGGCCTCCTCCATCACAAAGCGGATGGTCATATGGTCGGTGTTTTCTGCAGGGGTTGCCGCCTGGAGCTCGAAATAGATGGACTGACATGCCTCTTTATACTGCTCCATATTCTCCCGATCCTGGCCCAGCAGCGCCCAGACCTCGTCAAATGATACCTGATCAATAAAATCCTTTAATTTTGCCACGCTTGCAGCCTCCAACTGATTTTTCTACATCATATCACAACTGCGCCCAAGCCGCAAGGCGTTTTCTTGTGGTTTTCCCGGTTTGACCCCCGGGGGAAAATGATGTAAAATAGCGGGGAGAAGAAATGGATCGGTGCGAAAGGGGAAAACCATATGGGAATCTGGATTCTGGCGGCGGTGCTGGGGATCATTCTGGTGCTGGCGGTCATCTGCGTGGTGCGGGCGGCAATGTTTCAGCCGCCGAAGCGGGAGGTAACGCCGGACACAGAGCCGGTGGTGGATCGGGACAAGGCGGTTTCTCATCTACAGGCCATGATCCGCTGCCGGACGATTTCCACCCCGGAGCTGCGGGACGAAGGGGAGTTTGAAAAGTTTCGGAATCTGCTGCCGGAGTTTTATCCCAATCTATGGCGCGTCGCCACGGTGGAGCGGGTAGACACCACCGGCCTCCTGATTCACGTTTCGGGCAGAGAGCCGGGAAGCCCTGCGGTGATGCTGTCCCACTACGATGTGGTGCCCGCCCAGACCGAGGCATGGGAAAAGCCGCCCTTTGATGGGGTGCTGGAAAACGGCGTGCTCTGGGGCCGAGGAACGCTGGACATGAAAAATCAGCTTTGTTCTATGCTGGAGGCGGCGGAACAACTGCTGAGCGAAGGCTTTGTGCCGAAGCATGACCTCTATTTTGCCCTGTCCGGGGAGGAAGAAATCATGGGGCCCTCTGCACCTGCCATTCGGGAGCTGTTCGTGGAACGGGGCATTACACCGGCGTTCGTGTTGGACGAAGGCGGAGACATTATGGACGGCTTTTATCCCGGAACCACGGTGCCCTGCGCCATGGTGGGCATCGGGGAGAAGGGCGTTGCCAATCTGGATTTTGTGGCAAAATGCGCAGGTGGCCATGCTTCGGTGCCCTATCCCAACAATCCGCTGCCCCGGCTGTGCCGCGCCATGAGCCGGATCGGGCGGCATCCCTTTTCCATGCATTTCGGCCCGGCGTTGGAGGCAATGACCGATACCATGGGCCGCTACTGCGATTTTCGGACCCGGCTGCTGCTGGCCAATCGGCATCTGCTGCGCCCGTTTTATTTCCGCTGGCTCCGGAAGCAGGGCGGTATGATCGAAGCGGCGGCCTGCACCACCTTTGCGCTGACCCAGTGCCAGGGGGCTCAGGCGGGGAACGTGATTCCGGCGGAGGCCAGTATGTTCGCCAATCTGCGGCTGCTGTGGGGCGATACCCAGGAGAGTGTGGTTCGGCGGCTCAACAAAAAAATCCGGGATCCCCAGGTGGAAATCCAGATGCGCCCCGGCACCGATCCCGGCCCGGACTCCCAATTGGGCCCGGAGTTTGAGAAGCTGAGATCCGCCATTGAAGCCACCTGGCCCCAGGCGGTGGTGAGCCCCTATCAGATGGTGGCCTGCACCGATTCCCGGCACTGGCGGAGCATCTGCGACCATGTGTACCGCTTCTCCGGCAAGTATGTCACCGGCGAGGAAAAATCCACGGTACACGGCAATAACGAGCGGATTCGGGTGGAAAACACCGAAAATGCGATCAAATTCTTTATTCGACTGATGAGGAACTGTTGATGGAAGCTACAATCCTTCGCTGCCCGGTCTGTGGGCAGACTCTTAACCAGCAGGAGAAAACGCTGGTATGCGGTAATCGCCACAGCTTTGATATTGCACGGCAAGGTTATGTGAACCTGCTGCCGGTGACCCAAAAGCACTCCAAGCACCCCGGTGACACCCGGGACATGGTGGCAGCCCGCCGCGCATTTTTGGATCGGGGATATTATGCCCCCATTGCCCAGACGGTGCAGCGGATGTTCGGCGAAAAGCTGCCGGAAGCCCCCAAGGTGCTGGATGCCGGCTGCGGGGAGGGCTATTATCTGTCCCAACTGATGCCCCATCTGCCCGGGGGCACGTTCCTGGGGGTGGATATTTCCAAGGATGCGGTGCGGTATGCGGCGGGACGGTGTAAAAGCGCCATGTGGATCACCGCGTCGGCGGCGCATCTTCCTGTGATGGATGGGAGTTTGGACGGCGTGATGAGTATGTTCGCCCTGACCATGCCCGATGAATTCCATCGGGTATTGACTCCCGGGGGCTATTATCTGGAGGTCACCGCCGGACGGGAGCATTTAATGGCCCTGAAAGCGCTGATTTACCCGGAGATCACCGAAAAACAGGAGAAGAAAAGCAAGGAATATCCCGGCTTCCGGCTGGTGCAGGAGGAAACGCTGGAGTTTGATTTTTCCCTCCATGCCCATCAGGAGATCATGCAGCTGCTGACCATGACGCCCCATCTCTGGCGAATCAGCCGGGAGGGCGCACAGCGGGCCGCGGAGGCCGAGACCCTGGATGACCGGGCACAGGTGCTGTTTCGTCTGTATCAAAGCGTTGCAACTTCTTCGGGGCTGTGATACAATCAAAGTGTAATTCACTGTGGGAGCGATACTATGCTGGAAAAACTGCGGCTGGTAGAAAGCCGATATTTAGAGCTTGAGAATATGTCCGGACGTCCGGATTTTTACGACGATCCCAAGAAGGCCGCGGCGTTATTAAAGGAGCAGCGGTCCCTGGAGCCGGTGGTCACGGCCTATCGGAAATACAATGCGGCCCAGAAAAACGTGGAGGATATGCTGGAAATGCTGTCCATGCCCCTGGACCCGGAGATGAAGGAGCTCTGCCAGGAAGAACTGGCGGAGAGCAAGGCACAGCTGCCCCGGCTGGAGCAGGAGCTGAAAATCCTGCTGCTGCCCAAGGATCCTAACGACGACAAAAACGTCATTTTGGAAATCCGCGCGGGAGTCGGCGGCGAGGAAAGCGCGCTGTTTGCCCATTCCCTCTATCGGATGTACGCCATGTATGCCGAGAAAAAAGGCTGGAACATTGAAATCACCACTCTCAACGAAACGGAGCTGGGCGGCGTGAAGGAGCTGGTCTGCATGATTACCGGCCAGGGGGCCTATTCCCGGCTGAAATTCGAGACCGGCGTCCATCGGGTGCAGCGGGTACCGGAGACGGAATCCGGCGGACGGGTGCACACCTCTACCGCCACCGTGGCCATGATGCCCGAGGTGGATGAGGTCAGCGTGGAATTAAACCCGGCGGACATTAAAATGGAGGTGTTCCGTTCCTCCGGCGCAGGCGGCCAGCACATCAATAAAACGTCCTCTGCGGTGCGGCTGATCCATCTGCCCACCAACACGGTGGTAGAGTGCCAGCAGGAGCGCAGTCAGGTGCAGAACCGGGAGAAGGCCATGCGCATTCTCTATTCCCGGCTGTATCAGGCCCAGCAGGAGGCCCAGGCGGCGGAGATCTCCGCAGAAAAGCGCAGTCAGGTGGGCATGGGGATGCGGAATGAGAAGATCCGCACCTATAATTTCCCTCAGTCCCGGGTGACGGATCATCGCATCGGGCTGACCCTCTATAAGCTGGGAGAGATTCTCGACGGCAATCTGGACGAGATCATTGATGCCCTGATTACCGCCGACCAGGCGGAAAAGCTACAGCACAGTCAGGAGAGCGATACGCTGTGAATACGAAAATACTGGATCCCAAGGATCCGAACACCCTGGACACTGCGGCGGACATCATCCGAGGCGGCGGGCTGCTGGGCATTCCCACGGAGACGGTCTATGGCTTGGGCGCCAACGGTCTGGATGCCGATGCGGTGTTGAAAATTTTTGAGGCCAAGGGCCGGCCCCAGGATAACCCGCTGATTCTCCATGTGGCGGGGATGGATCAGGTGGAGAACTTCTGCCACGATGTGCCCGAGCAGGCCTGGATGCTGATGAAAACCTTCTGGCCCGGGCCGCTGACACTGATTCTGCCCGCCAAGGATTTGGTGCCCAGAAGAACCACGGCGGGGCTTTCCACCGTGGGGGTACGCTGTCCGGACAACGACATGACCCGGGCGATCATCCGCAGGGCAGGCGTGCCCATTGCCGCGCCCTCAGCCAATCTTTCCGGCAAGCCCAGCCCCACCACCGCCCAGCATGTCTATCATGATATGGCGGGGAAGATCGAAGCCATTGTAGACGGCGGGCCCTGCCGGGTGGGCGTGGAATCTACCATTGTGGATGTCACCGGCGAGCGTCCACGGCTGCTGCGTCCCGGCGGCATTACCCCGGAACAGCTGCGGGAGCTGCTGGGCGAATTGGACATCGACAAAGCCGTGGTGGGCGAAATCTCCGGGGATACGGTGGTTCGTGCGCCGGGCATGAAATACACCCATTATACCCCCTCCGGCGACGTGATTATCGTCACCGGCACCGGGAAACAGGCGGCCCATTATATCCTCCGGCACTTAGGGCCTAAGGATCGGGTGCTGTGCTTCCAGGAGGAAGTGGAGCTGTATCCGGCGGGCGTTGCCATGGCCTATGGCAGCGAAAAACAGCCGGAAACTCTGGCCCATGGGCTGTTTGGCGCCTTGCGGGATCTCGACAGCAAGGACATTCCCACCATTTACGCCCGTTGTCCCAGCGGCGGCGGCGTGACCTATGCGGTGGCCAACCGGCTGAAAAAAGCGGCGGGATTTCATATTGTGGAAGGAGACAAGGCACCATGATGGTAGTTGGCATCACCGGCCCCACCGGCAGCGGAAAAACCACGGCCCTGAATGCGATTCGGGAACTGGGGGGCTGCGTGCTGGATTTGGACGCAGTCTATCATGGACTGCTGAAAACCGACCGGAATCTCCTTAATGAGCTGGACGGCCGGTTCCCCGGTGTCATTCAAAACGGGGAATTGGATCGAAAGGCACTGGGCAGCATAGTCTTTGCGGACAAAAATGCCCTGTCCGATCTCAATGCCATCACGGGAAAATATATCCTGGCGGAAACGGATCGGCAGCTGGCTTCGGCCCGGGAAAAGGGGCTCCCCATTGCCGCCATCGACGCAATCAACCTCCTGGAGGGAGATTTGCCGGATCGCTGCGACGTGACCGTTGCGGTGACTGCGCCGGTGGAGATCCGGGTAAAGCGGCTGATGGCCCGGGATCAGATTTCCGAGGAGTATGCCCGGCTCCGGATTTCGGCGCAACAGCCCAATGAATATTTTGAAGCACACTGCGACTATACCCTTTGCAACGGCGAGGGAACGCAGGAGGCATTTGCCCAGGATTGCCGGGAACTGTTTACCCGGCTTCTGGAGCAGCAGAAAGGAAGATTAATATGAGTGAGAACAAGTATCAGGCATTGCGGGAGCAGCTGACCTATGCTCCCAAGAATGGTCACGCACGAATCTCTGACCAGGGCAAGACCGAAATGGAGGCCTACTGCAAGCGGTATATGGCATTCCTGAATGCGGCGAAAACCGAGCGCGAGGCTGTCCGCGAGACCGTCCGTCAGGCAGAGGCCGCAGGCTTCCGGCCCTATACCCCCGGCATGGAAATGACCCCCGGCACCAAGGTTTACAGCGTGAACCATGCCAAGGCCATCAACCTGGCGGTCATCGGTAAGAAGTCCCTGGCAGAGGGCACCCGGATCACTGCCGCCCACATCGACAATCCCCGCCTGGATCTCAAGCCCAATCCCCTGTATGAGGATTCCGAGCTGGCTTTCTTTAAGACCCATTACTATGGCGGCATTAAGAAGTACCAGTGGACCACCGTTCCCATGGCAATCCATGGCGTGGTGGCAAAGAAGGACGGCACCGTAGTGGAAATCTGCATCGGTGAGAAAGACGACGACCCGATTTTTATCGTCACCGACCTGCTGATTCACCTGTCCGAGGAGCAGATGAAAAAGTCTCTGGCCACCGGCGTGACCGGCGAGAACCTGAATCTGCTGGTGGGCTCTATGCCCATGCCCGAGGACGACGGCGCCGACAGCGTAAAGCTGGCCGTGCTCTACTATCTCCATGAGATCTACGGCATCACCGAGGAGGACTTTCTCTCCGCCGAGCTGACCCTGACCCCCGCAGCCAAGGCACGGGAGCTGGGCTTTGACCGGAGTATGATCGCTGCCTACGGCCACGACGACCGCAGCTGCTCCTTTGCGGCCCTGGATGCGCTGCTCCGTCTGGAGGAAATTCCCGAGTATACCGCCGTTTGCAGCCTGGCCGACAAGGAGGAAATCGGCTCCATGGGCATCACCGGTATGCAGTCCCAGGCCTTTGAGTACTTCATGGAGTGCCTGTGCCGGGGCCAGAACGTCAGTCTGATGGATTGCTTTGCCCATTCCGAGTGCCTGTCCGCTGACGTGACCAATGCATACGATCCCACCTATGGCGAGACCTGCGACAAGCGCAACAACTCCCGGATCAACGGCGGCGTTTGCTTTATGAAGTACACCGGCGCACGGGGCAAGTCCGGTTCCTCCGACGCTCCGGCGGAGTTCGTGGCAAAGATTCGTCGGCTCTGCGACGAGGGCGGCGTCATCTGGCAGATGGGTGAGCTGGGCAAGGTAGATGCCGGCGGCGGCGGAACCGTTGCACAGTATATGGCCGACCGGAACATCCTGACCCTGGACACCGGCGTGCCTGTGCTGAGTATGCATGCTCCCATTGAGGTGGTCAGCAAGCTGGACTGCTATGAAACCACCAAGGCCATGCGGGTGTTCTACCTGGATCGGTAATTGCAACAAAATGAACCCCGTTGGGTCTCTTTGTTCGAATTCGTAATTTCAAAATGACAATCCTTCCTTCCTGCGGTATGATAAGCATATTCCAAGGAAAGGAAGGATTTTTTTATGAAGAAAAGAAGTGTACGGGCAATGACCATGGCCCTGTCCCTGTCGGTGCTGCTCTCCTCGGCAGTATGGGCAGCGGATATGCCGCCCGGCGGATTTGGCGGCGGCGGAGATGTTCCCCCACCCCCTCCCGGCGGCGGTTCCATGACCTTTTATACCGGCGACGCAGTGACCGACCTGGAGTCCGGCGACTATACCGGCCAGGTGTTCCCGGATTCCACCGGCGAAACCGAGGTGGCCCTGCGGGTTGGCCCCGGCGTTACCGCAACGCTGAAGGATTCCACCGTGACGAAGACCGCCGGTGACATGACCGGTGACGACGGCAGCTTTTACGGCGTGAACTCCGGCGTGCTGGCTTATTCCGAGGATGCGTCTACTCCTGCGGAGCTGACCATCAACGGCGGCAAGGTAGAGACCTCTGCCAGCGGTGCAAACGGCGTATTTGCCTACGGTTCCTCCACCATTAACCTGGAGGACGCTACAGTTACCACCACCGGTGAGGGCGGCTCCGGCGGCATTATGGTGGCAGGCGGCGGCACCCTGTATGCCAAGAACTGCACCGTTACCACCGAGGGCGGCTCCTCTGCGGCCATTCGTTCGGACCGCGGCTCCGGTCTCATGGAAATCGACGGTGGCACCTATATTGCAAACGGCTCCAAGGGCACCGGTTCCCCTGCGGTCTACTGCGTGGCGGATATCACCGTAGCCAACGCCACCATGCAGGCAAACAATGCTCAGGCCATCTGCTTTGAGGGCCGGAACCCCTTCCATATGTACAACTCCTATCTGGAGGGCAACTACACCGCCTCTGATGACGACGAGAACTGCAACGTCATGGTCTATCAGTCCATGTCCGGCGACTCCGAGGAAGGTACTACCTACTGCACTATGGTGGGCGGCGTTCTGAAGGCCAACAACCAGAGCGAAAACGGCAACGCCAAGATGTTCTATACCACCAACACATACTGCTACATCAGTCTGAGCGATGTGGAGATGATCTATCCCGAGGGCATGGACACCTTCCTGCTGTGCGCCTGCAACACCAACCAGCGTGGCTGGGGTACGGCCGGGGCCAACGGTTCCGAGTGCGTGCTCTATACCATCGACCAGAACATCGACGGCAACATCATCTATGATACCTGGAGCTACCTTGGCTGCTTCCTGACCCAGGACACTGAAATGACCGGCGCATTCCTGTGCCGGGAGGACAACGGCGACCGGGGCTGCGACGTTTATATGGATGGCACCGCAGTTTGGACCGTCACCGGCGACAGCCAGGTGCGGGATCTCTACACCGCCGGAGATGAAATTCTGGACGATCAGGGCAAGACCGTTTCCATTGTTTCCGCCGACGGCATCAGCTATGTGGACGGCGACAGCGACTACACCATCACCGTAACCGGCACCTATGGCACCGATGATCTCACTGCCTTTGAGCACGTGCCCGGCATTGGCACCGTGGCGGACGGCGAATATACCTTCGAGCCCCAGAAGGCTGAGGAGTATGTGAACCTGGATTACACCCCCACCGCACCCGACGGCACCGTTTACACCGAGGCGGCCTGGGGCGCAGAGGACGAGGCCCCCGCTGAGGAGCCCGAGGAAAGCATCGTGGAGACCCGAATCTCCGCAGTAGAGAGTACGGTGGAGGCCGAAACGCCCGCACCGGCTGAGACCGAAATCGCAGCCCCTGCATCTGCCGAGGAGGAAGCGCCCGCCGCGGCGGAACAGCCCGCAGAAAAGAGCAATACCCCCATTGTGGTCGCTATCATCGTGATCCTTGTGGTGGTCATTGCGGCAGGCTGCATTGTGGCATCCAGGAAAAAGAAGAAGTAAATCCATCTAAACTGCACCGCAGTTCGGGAAATACCCCCGGACTGCGGTGTGTTTCTCTATTTCGATTCCTTCAAAACCTTTAAGGAAACCTTAATCTTGCCGGGCTTGTGCCAAAACCGGAGCTATGATATAATCGTACTAACGTGATTAATACAGTTGGACACAGCATGGACACAGTGCACGGTGAAAATAAAGTGAAGATATTTTGCCGGAAGTGAAACCTGACCGGGAAAACATACGTCTATATAGGAAGAACACAGGAAAGGGGGAAGCACCATGAAAAAACGAAAAAAGCCATCGCGGAAAGAGCGAAATGCGCACCTGACTGCGGCAGAGCGCCGGGAAAAGCGGCGGGAACGGCTGGTGAGCCTGGCGTTTGTATCCCCCAGTTTACTAGGCGTTCTGATTTTCTTTGTGCTGCCCTTTTTTGTGGTGATTTACTACGCCTTTGTGAACAATCCGGTGCTCCATGAATTCGTGGGCTTTGATAACTTCCGGAACCTGTTCCAGAACCAATCCTTCCGGCTGGCGGCAAAGAATACGGCGATTTTCTCGCTGATTTCCGTTCCGTCGGCGGTAATCGGGTCGCTGCTGCTGGCCTGTATGCTCAGCCAGAAGATTCCCCTGCGGAGCCAGATTCGGACGTTTATGCTGTCGCCGCTGATGGTGCCGGTGGCGTCCATCGTGCTCATTTGGCAGGTCGTTTTCAGCAACAACGGCGCGCTAAACGATTTTCTCGCCCATTTCGGCGTGGAGAAAATCGACTGGATGAAGTCGGAGTTCAACCGCTATGTGGTGATCCTGCTGTTTTTGTGGAAGAACATCGGTTACGACATGATCCTGTTTCTGGCGGCGCTGGCCAATGTGCCCACGGATATTCAGGAAATGGCCATGCTGGAGGGTGCAAGCTCTGTGCGGATCTTCTTCCAGATCAAGCTCCGGTACATCTTCCCCACGATTCTGTTTGTGACGATTCTCAGCCTGATCAACTCCATGAAAATCTTCCGGGAGGTCTATCTCCTTACCGGAAAGTACCCCTATGACGGGCTATACTTATTGCAGCACTTTATGAACAACACCTTTGAAAGCATGGACTATCAAAAGCTGTCCTCCGCGGCCCTGGTGATGGCAGCCGTGATGGTGCTGGTGATCGGCCTGCTGTTCCTGGTGGACAATCAGCTGGGAAAGGATGTGGAGGAGGAATGAGCCGAGTTCCAAAGCATCCGAAAACCCACCGGCAGGGCTACTACCGGCGGAGAAAGCGGGCGGTTCGCATCCTGCTGACGGTGATCGCTCTGAGCATGGCGCTGCTGTTTTTAACGCCCATCGTTCTGACCATCACCAACTCCTTTATGACCCAGGACGAAATTACCGCCAACTATGGCGCGGTGTTTGGCAATGCCAGCGCCGGGAATCAAAGCGGCAGCAGCAATCAGGCGGTGACCAGCTATATTTCCAAGCAGGTGAACCTGAAATTCATCCCGGATATGGTGTCGTTCAAGCAGTATTGGACGGTGCTGTTCAACAGCCCCTCCTATCTGCTGAAATTCTGGAATTCCGTGATTTTAACGGTGCCCATTGTGATTTTCCAGGTGGCGCTGGCGTCGCTGGCGGCCTATGGATTCTCCAGGTACCGAGGCAAGGTTCGGGAAATGGTGTTTTTCGGCTATATTATTTTGATGCTCATGCCCTACCAGGTAACGTTGGTGCCCAACTATCTGGTGAGCAAGTGGCTGGGCCTACTGGATACCAACTGGGCCATTATTCTGCCGGGTATTTTTGCTCCGTTCAGCGTATTTTTGCTGACAAAGAATATGCGCCGGATTCCCAAGTCCTATATTGAAGCGGCGCAGCTGGACGGCGCGGGGGAATGGCAGATTTTCTCCAGAGTGTGCCTGCCCATGTGTAAAAATGCACTGGTCAGCGTGGCCATGCTGGTGTTCATCGACTACTGGAATATGGTGGAGCAGCCCCTGATCCTGTTTACCGATCAGGAAAAATACCCCCTGAGCGTATTCCTCAGTGAAATCAACAGCGGCGAGGTGGGCGTTGCCTTTGCGGTGGCTGTGATCTATATGGTGCCGACCCTGCTGATGTTCCTGTGGGGCGAAGAATATCTGGAGGAGGGCATTACCTACTCCGGCGGCATTAAGGGATAAAGAGAGAGGTGGAAGCCATGACAAACGAACTGTCAACGGAAGGACGGCGCAGAAAAAAGCGCGGCAGACGGGACTGGGTGAAAAATGCGATTATCATTTTTCTGGCGGTGCTGCTGGTACTGACCTTCTTTTCCAATACGATTATGAACTATTCCCTGCCGGAGGTGGCGGCGCAGTATCCCCAGTCCACCACCCTGACCACGAAAATCCGTGGCTCCGGCACGGTGGAATCCGCCCAGAGCTATAACGTGACGGTGCAGGAAACCAGAACCGTGGCAGCGGTGAACGTGAAAAAGGGCGACACCATTGCGGCGGGGGATACCCTTTTGACCCTGGACGCTACGGAAAGCCAGGAGCTCCAGGACGCCCGGGCCAATCTCGCCACCGTGAAGCTGGACTATGAAAAGCTCAAGCTCCCCAAGAATGAGGACGGCGCAGCGGCGCAGGCAGCCAGCCTGGCGCAGGCCCAGGCGGCGGTGACCAAGGCGGAGTCGGACCTTGCCACGGCACAGAAATATGAGAGCGACCTCAAGTGGTATCAGGATCAGGAGGCAGCGGCAAAGGCTGATCTGGCAACGAAAAACCGCGATAAAGAGTATTATGACAGCTTGGTGAATAATCTGAAAGAACAAAACAGTTCGAGCACGGAAGTGGACGCACAGCTTTCTGAGGCACAGCAGAATCTTCTTGATGCAACCTACGCCGCAAATCAGGCACAGGCAGCTTACGATAGTGCCCAGGATGCCACCGCTACATTTCAGTCGAGAAACCAGGACGCCACCTCTGTTTCTGCGGCACAGTCGGCCCTCCAGAGTGCCAAGGACAATCTGGCAACGCTACAGGCAGCGGCAAAGGACACGGAGGCTGCCAACGCTTATAATGAAGCAGTAGCCAAACTGGATTTGGAAGCAAAGGCAGAGGAAGTAAAGGCAGCGGAGGAAAAGGTCGAGTCGCTGGAGGAGAAGACCTCTGCGGCGAATATCAAGAGCCGCTATGCCGGCGTGGTCACGGAGGTCAATGTGGCCGCAGGCGATACCACCACGGCGGATACCCCTCTGATGGTGGTGGAAATGACGGAGAAGGGCTACACCCTCAAAGCCACCGTCACCAAGGAGCAGGCCCGTACCCTGAAGGAAGGACTTCAGGCGGAGATCACGAACCTTTGGGACAGCGGCATTACCATGACCCTGACCTCCATTACCTCCGATAAAAAGGACCCCGCCAACAGCCGGGTACTGACCTTCGCCGTCACCGGCGACGATGTTAGCGTGGGCCAAAGCCTGAGCTTCTCCGTAGGCGATAAGAATTCCAACTATGACCTGGTGATTCCCAGCGCGGCCATCCATACCGATGCCGACGGCAGCTTTGTCTACACCGTGCAGGTGAAGTCCAGCCCTCTGGGCAACCGGTATACGGTGCGGAAAAAGACCGTGACCATTGTGGCCTCGGATGACAACAACAGCGCTGTATCCGGTGACTTGTCCGCCGATGATTTTGTCATCACCACGGCTACGGTCCCCCTGGAGGTTGGAACCCAGGTGCGGATTGCAGAGTGAGGTGAGGCATTTGCGGGTGAAACAAGTGCTCCGCTGGCTGCTTAGAAGGTGGAAATGGATTCTGTGGGGCCTCATCGTACTGATTTGCCTGGGGGTATGGTATGGCCTGTGCCGGGGAGACCGGAAGGTTGTGTCGGAGCTGACGGATCAGACCGCCTATGTCCGGTGGGAGACCGACGATAAGCCCTATGCCCAGGCATCGGTGTATCTGCCCGAGGACAACGCCATCTCCGATTCCATGATCCCCACCCTTCGGCTGGCCATTGAAAATGCGCTGAGTGCGGCGGGCGTTCCGTCTACGGATTATCCCTGGTTTTACGCAGCCTCCAAGACCGAGCAGGTGACGCTGCAAAACGGCATTGCCAGCAGCAATGTGGAGCTGACGCTGGTCACCGGCGATTATTTCCGGATGCATCCCATGGAGCTTCGGACGGGCTGGTATATGTGCGAGGACGACGTGATGCATGACCGGATCATATTGGACCGGCAGACCGCCTGGGATCTGTTCTATTCCGACAATGTGGCGGGGGAGTTCCTGGAGTGGAACGGACAGCGCTATCAGGTGGCGGCAGTGGTGGACTATCCCGAGGGAACATACAATGGAAAAGCCGCAGGAGATACCCGCCGGGCCTGGGTCTATGCGGATTCTCCCGGGGTGACCGGCGGAAGCTCCGTGCCCAGCGACAGCGAGGACAATTCCGACGCGGCTTCGGCGGATGCGATGCCCGGTGGAACCGCAGAAAGTGATGTCGGCTATACGTGCCTTGAAATGGTGCTGCCCCAGCCGGTTAAGAACTTCGCCCTGTCTACCTTGCAGGCGGCGGTGAAGGAAAGGGTGCCGGAGGATACGACCTATACCGACAATGCCGGACGGTTTTCGTTAGAGAATCGGTGGAATGTATTGCGGCATCTCTCCACCCGGGGCATTTCCGACAAGGCCATCGGCTATCCCTATTATGAAAACGCCGCAAAGCTGGTGGAAAACCATCTGGCCCTGCGGCTGATCCCCGAGGCAATGCTATTGGCGAGTGTGGGCATCAGTGTGCTCATCTGGCTGATCCTTCTGAACCGGAAGCGCACCTGGGGCCTCTACAGCATCCCCATTGCCATTGAAAACGCCATTGACCGGCGCAATACCCGAATCTATGAGGCAAAGCTCCGGGGCGAGGAACCGGAAGCCTTCCTGCGAAGACATCGGAAAAATCCGAAGAAAGTGAAGCATCACGAGCTGGATTATTCCTCCGGAAAACAGCGCCGGAGAAGAAAATGGTAACACGCTGCGGATCCCATGGATGCGCATGAAATAGAAACTCAGAATTTGTGGGGCAGAGTCCCGGAAAGGAAACAGGTGTTCTATGAACAAGTATTTGAAACGAGGTGCGACAATCGCATTGACCGGAGCCATGTGCCTATCCATGGCAGCCTGCGGAGAGAAAGGCGGCTCCAAGAGCGGCAAAAATGACACGAAAACCCTGGCCCAGGAGCTGGGCTACGGCTATCTCTCCGAGTATCACAAGCTGGACACGGAATTGGACTGGATCAACAGCAGCAATGTCACCACTGTCCAGGGGAAAATGTATTTTGCAGGCCAGTATTATGATGATGCGGCGGGTCAGTCCGGGGCACGCCTGTATTGCGCCGATCCTGCCACCGGCGAAGTGACGGAGATCCCCATGACGGCACTGGAGAGCACGGATACCTCCAGCCAGAACCTTCAGGCCCTTACGGTCAGCCCGGACGGAGGCAGCTATTGGACGGTCATTGACACGTATACATATTCCACGGATGGGGCGGATGCAACGATGACCGAGGATGGCGCAGCAGCCGATCCGGCAGGAGAGCCGGTGGCAGAAGCCACGGAGGAAACCGTCGAAGCACCTGCGGAGGAGACTGCCGCCGACGAAGCGGCATCTGCGGAGGAAGCGAAAGCGCCCGTGGATGAGACTGCCGAGGCTGAGGGCAACACCGAGGGGTCTGCCGTTGACGAGGGCTACACGGGCGGGGATAGCCAGGAGACCTATACCGCCTATAAGTATGACATGAACGGCAATCAGCTGCTGGAAATCGACCTCACCGATATTGTCAGCTCCGATCAGGAGTGGTTCTACCCCCAGTATGTGGCCCAGGACGGCGAGGGCAACCTGTACATTGCCAGCGACAGCAAAATCTACTGCTTCGGCGCGGACGGTTCCGAGAAGGAGCATATTGACATGGATAATCAGTGGATCATGAATATGATCAGTACTGGCGACGGAACCGTGGTAGCGGAGTATTTTGCGGACGGCGCAGGCAGCGCTACCCTGTGCAAAGTAGAAAGTGGCAAGCTGGGCGATCCCATCACCATCTCCGGTGACGGCAACTTCAGCAACATGAACGTTTACCCTGGCACCGGCAGCACCCTGATGGCCTCCGACGGCAACTTCCTCTACAGTGTGGACATTAATACCGGCGCTTCCACCAAGATGCTCTCCTGGCTGGATTCCGACATCAATGCTACGAATCTTTCCGGTGTAGCGGCGGCCAGCGAGGATCAGATCCTGGTGCTGTGCAGCCGGTTCAGTATGAGGGGCAGAGACACCTATGAACTGGGCACCCTGACCAAAACCCCCGCGTCTGAAATCCCCGAGCGAACCCTGCTGACGCTGGGCGCGGAGTATTTGGACAGCAACATCAAGGACGCCGTCATCGACTATAACCGCAAGAGCAACGACTACCGGATTACCCTGGTGGACTACAATCAGTACAACACGGAGGACGATTATACTTTGGGGGCTCAGCAGCTGGATCGTGACGTGGTTTCCGGCAACTGCCCGGATATCATCTCCATCACCAGCGGCCATCAGGAGAAATACATCGCCAAGGGCGCGCTGGCGGACCTCAGCGCTTTGATGGAGAAGGACGACAGCATCTCCCAGGACGATCTGGTGGCAGGCGCACTGAAGGCCTATATTTCCGACGGCAAGCTCTACGGTATGCCTTACAACTTCGGCCTCCAGACCCTGATTGCCAGTGTGAAGCTGGTGGGAGACCGTACCTCCTGGAATATGGCGGAGATGGCACAGGTGATCGACGGCCTGGACGATACCGTCTCCGTGATGGAATATACCACCCAGACGGACTTCCTCCAGCAGATGGTCTATCAGAACATCAATCAGTTCGTGGATTACGGCAAGGCAACCTGCTCCTTTGACAGCGACGCCTTTAAGCAGCTGCTGGCTGCATCCGCCAAGCTGCCCACCAATGACGAGCTGTATGGGGACAACGACTCCATCAGTGTCAGCTCGGACGACACCTATCAGCAGCTCCAGTCCGGCGACCTGCTGCTGACCACCTCTTATATTTCCGGCGACAGCTATTCCATCAAGGAGTTCTACGGCCTGTACAACAACAAGGACTTCGGCATGGTGAACATTGGCTATCCCACCGACGAGGGCAGCGGCGTGCAGATCAGCGTTGGCGGCGGCCTGGCCATCTCCGCAAAGTCCAAGTATACCGATGCGGCTTGGGACTTCATCAAGACCCTGCTTTCCGACGATTTTCAGACCGATCAGTGGGGCTTCCCGGTGACCAAAACTGCCTTTGACAAGGCGATGGCAGCGACCATGGAAAAGGATTCCTACACCGATGAAAACGGCGAGAAGGTTTACTATGACCAGACCGCCTACATCGGCGATACCGAGTACACCATCCCGCCGCTGACCCAGGAACAGGTGGACGATTTCAAGGCCATGGTGGACAATGCCTCTGTGGGCGGCAACTATGACAGCGACATTCTGGACATCATCAATGAGGAATCGGCTGCATTCTTCTCCGGCGATAAGTCTGCCGATGATGTGGCGGCGCTGATTCAGAATCGCGTGAGCATCTATCTGGGCGAAACCAGCTAAATGGCAAGAAATTTCATACAGAAATGGACGCGAGAGCGTCCATTTTTGTGCCATAACGGGTTGCGTATTTCGGGAACCTATGATACAATAGAAATGTTACAAACTGTAACCATCAGACGGAAGGGAGCGCGAGAATGAAAAAGTGCAAAGGAATCAGCCTGATGCTGGCGGCGATGCTACTGGCCCAGAGCTGTGTGGTTCCGGCCATGGCGTCGGATACCGATACATATCCTCAGGAGGACGGCTACTATGTAGAGACTGCACCGGAGGACGAGGTTGTTCCGGAGGAGGAAGATCCCCAGTATTGGGCCGAGGCCCATCGTGGGGAGATTCAGAATTCCCAGCTGGCGGCCTATGGGGTGGATCATTCCTGGTTTACGCCCCGGCCTTTGAAGGACGGCGAAACCCTGCGCAAGGGAGTGGACATCTCCCAGTTCCAGGGGAATATCGACTGGGCCACCGTAAAGAAAAACGGCATTGAATTCGCGTTTATCCGGGTGGGCTATCGCGGCTGGGGCACCGGCAGTCTGGCCGAGGACAAGCTGGTGTACCAGAACCTCCAGGGGGCCATTGATAGCGGTATTCAGGTGGGCGTTTATATCTACTCCCAGGCCATTACCGTGGCCGAGGCAAAGGAGGAGGCCCAATTTGTACTCAGCCGGATTCGGGATTATTCCGTGACTCTGCCGGTGGTCATCGACTATGAATACGCAGACGATCCTTCTACCGGACGGCTCACCGGACGGCTGTATCAGGCGAACCTTTCGAAAAATCAGGCTACGGCGATCTGCAATGCCTTCTGTGAGGAGGTAGCAGCGGCGGGCTATCGCGGGGCGGTCTACGCCAACAAGAATATGCTGGAAAAGCAGCTGAATCCCAGTCAGCTCACCGGCGCGGTTTGGCTGGCACACTATGCCTCAAAGACGGATTACGGCGGCGACCATGAATTCTGGCAG
>ERZ1034844.474-NODE-474-length-22103-cov-4.299937_pt1 | contig 22103 bp, 20 predicted proteins | sample MGYA00520594_ERZ1034844 | MGnify/ENA primary metagenome ERZ1034844 (study PRJEB33766, sample SAMN09781733) | gut metagenome | biome: gut microbiome | host: Homo sapiens | place: Madagascar | study: EMG produced TPA metagenomics assembly of the PRJNA485056 data set... | reverse complement strand
CTATCGGAAATGCCTGGTTTCTGCTTGTTGAGGCTCCGCCCCAATCCCCACAGGATACAATTCTGTATCCTGCAAACGCTGTAAAAGCACAGCGGCTGCGCGATTTTTCCAAATCGCTGGAAAAGATTTCCTTGAACATTCAACAGTAGATGCTATAATATTATTGATAAATTGTTGCAATGACAAAATTTAACTATGAGGTGGGAACAAAATGCCAGTCGCAAATCATAATCGGCCTACCGTTCAAGAGGCGAATTCTGTGCAGACGGATACAAAATGCCATTTTGAAAAGTTATCTCCAATTGACGATGCAGACATTTCAATATATGAAGAGGCCATCGATTTTGCTTTTTCTTGCCCGGATATAAAAAATATAGCAATTTCCGGCGCATATGGTTCCGGAAAGAGCAGCGTTCTCGCCACTTATAAGAAGAAACATCCAGAGAAAAAATTTATTCACATATCCCTTGCTCACTTTATATCTGATACAAAAACAGTTGATTCTGACAATACAAAATCAAATCCTTCTCAACCAATTCAAGCGATATTGTCCACCAACAGCTCAGATGAATCTGCATTGGAAGGAAAAATTCTGAATCAACTAATACACCAGATAGAGGACCAGAATATTCCCCAAACAAAATTTAGGATCAAGAATTCTTTGTCAAACAAACAGGTGCGAAATTATTCTATCGAACTTATTGTTTTTTTCTTGTCACTCATGCACTTGGTATTGTCTCACACTTGGATTGATTTCGTAAGTACCTTTCCTGAAAACAGCATTTTAAGAAGCATACTTTCCCTCAGCACCACACCGCTCTCATTCTTTATTAGCGGTTGCATCGGACTTGTAATATTGTCTTTCTACGTGTATGCCTCTGTGAAGAAGCAACGGTTCAAGGCAACGATACGAAAGCTGAGTCTTCAAGGTAACGACATTGAGCTTTTCGAAAATAGCACGGATTCTTTCTTCGATAAATACCTCAATGAGGTATTGTATCTGTTTGAAAATGCCGGCGTTGATGGCATAGTCTTTGAAGACATGGACCGATATGAGTTGGAAGGGATATTTGAAAGATTGCGTGAGGTGAATACCTTAGCAAATATCCGGCTCAGCAATAAGGGAAAGCCAATGATTCGTTTTGTGTTTCTCTTGCGAGATGATTTGTTTGTTTCAAAAGATCGGACAAAGTTCTTTGACTATATAATTCCAGTTGTTCCAGTAGTTGATAGTTCCAATTCCTACGACCAGTTGATAGGACATATGCGGAAGAATGGATTCAGCAATCAATTCAAAGAGGGGTTCTTGCAGGGACTATCTCTATACATTGATGACATGCGGCTACTGAAGAATATCTGCAACGAATTTGTGATTTATTACAGCAGACTCGGGTCAACAGAATTGGACCCCAATAAGATGCTGGCTATCATTACATACAAAAATATTTTTCCACGAGACTTTAGCCAGTTACAAATGAATCAGGGTTTTGTCTTTTCACTTTTCGCAAGCAAAGTAGATATCATTAAAAAGAGAACGGAATCCTTACAACAGGAGATTGATGAGATTGATGTATCTGTTCAGGCCGCGGAAAAGGAGCACTTGATCTCATTACGAGAAGTTGATGCTGTGTATGTTGACCGGTACTTCTCAGGCTATGATCTCCGCGGTCATGACGACCAGTATCTAACAGACTGGTTGACAAGACATCTGGGCGGTGATGTTAGGAAAGAGTATACGGCTAGGAGGGAGAATTTAACTAACAAAATATCTATTGGAATCCAAGAATGGGAAAAGCAAAAAGGAATTCTTGAGCAGAAAATTTTAAAGCTGAATCAATTAAAGCTGTTTGAGCTTGTCAGTAGGGATAATATTGATGAGGTGTTCTCCGTTTCGAGTAAAAATGCATTAGGAGAGATAAACGACTACCAGGATGTCAAGAGAAATCAGTATTTAAATCTTCTCAAATACCTTATTCGGAATGGGTACATTGATGAGTCTTATGCTGACTACATGACATATTTCTATCCCAATAGCTTAACAACAGTTGACAAGGTATTTCTTCAAAGTGTTGCAAACAAAGCAGCTAAGGATTTCAATTATGAATTAAAAAGACCAGATTTGGTTTTAGCAAAGCTCAACATTAGAGACTTCGATGAGGAAGAAACTCTTAATTTCTCTCTATTAACATACATGCTATCTGAACCGAAGGCATGGGAAGCTTTGAAACAGTTGATTAATCAGATTCACCTGGGAAAATGCTTCGATTTCGTCTCTCAGTACTTGTACACAACAAAGGCCAAGGCAGAATTTGTTAGGTGCCTAAATGCACTGTGGCCAGATTTCTTTGCATCGGTGTTGGAAAACCATGCTATTCCCGAAAGACAGATTTGGATGTATTCACACGAAATCCTGGAGTATTGCTCAAGAGACGACATTAATGCTTCGAATATAGAAAATTGCCTGACCGATTTCATTGCGTCACAACCAGACTATCTGAAAGTTGAATCAGTTGACATATCTGCATTGGCGCAAGGGTTGATTTTGTTGAATGTTAAATTTAAGGGGATAGATTACCCAGTTGTAAATACATGGCTCTTTGATCAGGTATACAGGAACTCACTGTACGCACTTAATTTTAAGAACATCTGTACGATGCTTTTTTACGACTACGGAATTGAGAATGCTGAGGAAGTTCGCCACCGTAGCTACTCGTATATTATGGAGAAGCGTGATACACCGCTCTACCATTATGTGCAGGATGAGATTATGGCATATATGGAGGTTATGCTTGATTTTTGTAATGAATTCATTACGGATTCGGAGCCAGCTGCATTAGATTTACTAAACAATTCCAACATCCCCGATGAGCAAAAACAGCATTATATTGAGAAGCTGCAATCAAAACTTCCATTATTAAATGACATAGAGGAATACTCACTTTGGTCTGCACTGATACAGAATGAATGCATCGAATTTTCGGAGAAAAACATTTTTAGCTATTGGTCCCATACAAAATCTTTTGACGATGTATTGGTGGATTATATCAATAACAGCGAAAGAAATGTGGATTTCAATTTCCTTGAAGATATTGATGATAATACGAAGTCCAAGATATTTAATCAGGTTGTTCGGTGTACAGACTTAAAAGATGAAAAGTACATAAGTATGCTTGCTTCTTTGGATCTGGTTTACGAAAACGGTTTTAGCATACTTAATATCCCAAGCAAAAAAATGAAGCTGCTTATTGATTATGGCATTCTCTGCATGACGGAAAGGATTTTGAAAGATATCCGCGCGAATTATCCAGACGTGCGATATTATTTCATCCGAAAAAATCTGGACGAATACCTCAACATTATGACAACATCGCTCATTTTACAAGAGGAAGTTTTGAAAATCCTAAGTTGGGACTTGCCAGACGAGAAAAAGCTAGCACTTCTTCAGCTGACCGATGAATCGGTTTCGATTGTTGGTAAAGGCTACACACTACGAATTACAATGTATATTCTTGAAAATCTTCTTGATCTTGAAGATATCCCGAGTCTATACCAGGATTTTCAAGAACTGCCTTTGGAAATTCAAGAATTTATTGTTCATTACGCAGAAAACCATATTGATTCAATAATCGACGGCGAAATACAAGCATCTGATCAACTTGAACTAAAACTGTTAGCCTCTAATCACATTGATGAAGACGAGAAAAGCAGGCTGATACTGACTATGATACCTGAAGTATCAAAGGAAAAATGTAAAAAGTGCTTTGAAATCGCTGGGCAAGCAGAGTTTGCAAAAATATTCGAGACATATGCAAAGCCAAAGATTTTGAAAACAGGTCTGAATAAGACCATTCTTGATGCATTGATAAGTAGAGGATGGTTGTATGATTATCATGATAATCAACATGACGGCGACTACTATTCAGTGCGTAGGAATGAGCCAAATAAGAAATCATAGGTAATCGAAGTATGTTCAACGCTGCCCCAAGAAGCATCCATTTCTTGGGGCAGCGTTTTAGGCATATACATTCAAAGATAAGTATGGTGCTCACCTTTTTCGGATTTCACCTTCTCCGCTCCCAAAATCCAATCTATATTTGCCTTGGCGGTTTGCAGATAACGCATCTCATCTCTTGCCATTTGGAAATCCGCATACATGTGACCTTATTCTGTCGAATGGATTTAATAGTATTGGTTGTATTACATTAGTCCGAGCAAGCCCTTTTGCTCATTGGTGAGCATAAGAAATACAATAATAAGCTTTTCGTACAGATACTTATTGAGCCTGCATTTATGTTTATTAGGAATATTGCAGTGACCAGTTTCTTCCTGGTTTAGATACGGGCAACCACCTACGCATAGGTTTTGTGCCCAACACTGAGCACATCCACGGCGGTTCTCCTTCAAAAAATCTTGTGCAAACAATTTTTTCGCAACTTGTACATCTATCCCATTTGTGTTCACATTGCCTATATGATATGAGGACCCAACAAATCTGTGACAGGGATATAGCTCGCCGTTCACATCAACCGCAATGGTTGAAATGAATGCAGGACAGCTGGAATTTCGTTCTTTGAAGTAGGCGATTTTCCTCAAGTTCAGAAATATCAAAGAATTTGACTTACACTTCTTTATTCTACCACACACCAAGTCCGTTATGAATTGGCTAATTAGGCGATCATATGATTGCTCAACAGATTGTAAGGACTCCTCTGTTGCAAAACAGTTCATTGCCTCACCGATGAAGAAGTCAGTTTCCTTCAATTCATACAGTGCATCAGCAATCTCGGTATAGTTACAATTTTCGGGGGTAGCAGTGGCTCGGAGCGAAACACGATTCTCATTTAGCAGATGCACATTTTTTATCGAATCCGCATAACTACCCCGTCCCGACTTATCTACTCTACATAAATCGTGTCCAGCCTGTGTTCCGTCAATACTGAGTGACACATAAAAGCTGTTCTTTTTTAAGAAATCTGCAATATCGTCGTCGATAAGCATTCCGTTAGTAGTTACAGAATATGAAACCCGCTTGTTGTGACGTAAAGCAAGTTGATTAGCATATTGCACAAGATTTTTAATTAGAGACATATTCATCAGCGGTTCTCCCCCAAAGAAAGAGATACTGACAGAATTATCTTTGGTTTGGGTAAATAAGAAATCGATTGCTTTTTTTCCTACTTTCTCCGACATCCACCCAGGATTATGATACTCGCCTTCCAATGCATAACAATATGTACACGCTAAATTACAACATTGGCAAACCATCAATTCAATCCCATGTAAGAAGTCGAGCGAATACTCTAAAGCAACGGTGTCAGGAGTGTATCCGAGCAGTTTGACTTCACGCAGATCATCAAGCATTGCTTTCAAAGCATCCGCTGACAGACCAAATTCGGTGCTCATTTTGCGCTGTATACTCTCAAAATCTGCATTATTCTGTCTTATCAAGAACGAAGTCTCTTCATCCAGCTCAAACAATGCGCCTGTTTCTGCAACAAATAAATACTCTTTACCGTTGCATTGGAATATCTTGTGGGGATTCATTTTAAAGTCCATTTCATTGCTCCTCCATAAAGGAATTTGCCTGCACGTTCCACAATTGCGAATATGGCCCGCTTTCTGTAATAAGCTGGCTATGGGTTCCTTCCTGAACGATGCGTCCGTTCTCCAGCACAATGATTCTGTCAGCCAAGGAAACGGCTCCCAGGCGGTGTGTAATAATGATCCCGGTTTTCCCCTTTAATTCCCGCTGGAACGAATCGTACATTGCCTTTTCTTTCAGGGGGTCGATTGCGGACGTAGCTTCGTCCAGAACAAGAAACTCGCTGTTCTTGTAAAAGCCCCTTGCGCACGATAGCTGCTGCCATTGTCCACCTGAAAGATCTTGTCCGCCAAATTCTTTTCCCAGCATCGTATCCAGCGATAGCTGAAAGTCATCCAAAAAAGGCAGGTTCTCCCTCTTCACTTTTTCATCATAAGCGCGGTCAAAATCACTTATTTCAATATTGTCCCGAACTGTCATTTTGTAACGGGCAAATACCTGTGGTACGACCGATTGCTTTGCATGGAGGTTCAACTCTGATGCGAAAGAAATATCTTTCCCATCATAATACACCGTTCCGCTGCTTGGCAGGAAAAGGCCCAGGATAATATTTGTCAATGTGGTTTTTCCCGCCCCATTTTCGCCAACTATCGCAATAATTTCTCCTTTTTTGATTGTCAAATCAATGTTCTCTAATGCGTTTCTCTCCTGCTTCGGGTATTTAAAAGAAATATGATCAAGTCGAATATCTTTTTGGAAAGAAACATATTCTGTGCTGGCGCAACGTTCTTCTTTTGCCATATAATCGAAAAATGGCTGAATCATTTTCCAATATTGCCCTTCATACCCAATCATAGAAACGAGCGCGCCAAGTGCGGAGGTAATGGCAGCGTAGGCCGCAATGGAAGCGGTACAGGCCGTATAATCGATTCTTCCGCAGAACAAAAGGATAACAGAGAGTAGGAAGCCTCCAAAGGTGCCAAGGAGAGAAACGGGTGTCAAAAGCAACTGGAGCGCCAAAAGCTTCGTCGATTTTTTCTGCTCAATAGAATCCCGCTGCTCCCGGCTCTTGCTCCATTTGTTCGACAGCATGCCAGCGGCGTAGGTTATCCTGCTTTCCTTACAGGCCACTTCATCGATTAATCCCTTATAATATGCACTTTCTTCTTTCTTGCATTGCTCAAGCGCGATATAGTAGCGTTTCCAAAGATTTGACTGATACAGCAAATTTAAGCATGCCGGAATGATTGAAAATGGAAGAAGCAATAAAAACCATACATCAAATGTGGAAACATACATTGTAACGGCAAGGGCTTGCAAGGCCGCCGTCAGAATACTAATCCATATTTCAACATAGCGAAAGAGATTTTGCTTTGCACCGTCTGCAAGCCGAATCATATTCGCCGCAGACGCATCCTCATAGACTTCGTTGGATATCATACTACTCTTTTTGAACAGCTTAGCTCTCACTCTTTGCTCAAAAGATGGAATAATAAGGAATTGAACCCGATATCTCTTATAGTAGACGGAGTAGGTAGCCGACAGCACCAAAAGGACGCCGTAAAGAGATACCATGCCAAGCATCTCCCTATCGTATCCGCCGGAGATCAATGAAGTGATTTGCGCGGTTGCCCAAACACTAAAAACAGATAGAATGCAGCTAAAAATACTCCAGCAAATCATTTCAACGAAATACCCCGGAGATGCATGGAAAATGAGCCAAATGTTTTGGGCTTTTTTATTATTATGCCTGTGAGCCATAATAAAGACCTCGCTGTGTCTCAAATAGTTTCCGATAGTATCCGCAGGTATTCATCAGCGAATTGTGTGAATCCATAGCAATTAAATGACTGTTATGTAGAACTAAAATCTGATCCGCTGATTTAACTGCCCCTAATCTGTGGGAAATAAACAATGTTGTTTTTGAAGCGAACATTTCCTCATACACACGGTAAAATGCCATTTCCGACATGGGATCCAACGCAGCATTTGGTTCATCCAGCACAATGACTTGTGCGGGAGAGAGAATCGAGCGGGCTATCGTCAGCTTTTGCCATTCTCCACCGGATAAGTCGGTGCTTTCCTGCGTCAAAAAGCCCAAACCGATGTCAAGTCCATTCTCTTTCTGCCGAAGCGGTGCATCAAAATGAAGAGCATCCAAAGCGTCATTGATTATATTTGAGCTCTGAGGCATTGGCGAACTTAATGAAACATTTTCCCGGATTGAAAGGGGGTAACGAAAAAAGTCTTGAAAGATTGCAGAAAATATTTGCCTTTTTTCCTCAATGCACATCTTTCGTACATCTTTGCCCCCTACCAGAATCCGTCCGCTTGTTGGTTGATACAATCCAATCAGAAGCTTTACCAAGGTCGTTTTGCCACATCCGTTTTCTCCCACAAGGGCATAGTGCATACCAGGTTTCAATATAAAGCTGACATTCTCTAAAACAGGAAAAGACATCCCAGGATAAGAAAAACTGACATTCTGAAATTCAATACCTTTCAGAATGTCTATTGGTTCATCCAAACTCGGCGTGCAATCCTCATCCAACTCCAAAAGTGAAAAAAAACCAGACAGGCGGTTAAAGTTATTGGAAACATCAAAAATAGCTCCATATAATTGGCTTGTAACATTACGAAGGCTACTGATTGCTGAAAATGCTGCAATAAAGGAGCCGACGGTAATGTCACCATTTCCCACGGAAGTACCAAGGAGAAGAATTGCGGTCATGCTGTAAATCGCAGAAAATAGTGTTGTTACACTCTCTGAGATCAGCCGCTTGTGCCCCAATTTGCTGTTTTTTTCTATTGCTACTAAACAGTCCTTATGATAACGGTTCTCAATTTCCGGATTGTAGTGAAAGACCTTACGCTCCATAGCATACTCCCGATATAGCAAAAGGGAGGACAAATAATTTGCATAGCGCATATTCTGGATATATTCGCCCCAGATGTTTCCAGAATTCTTGGCTGCGCTTTTGTTGATCCCAATTCCCAAAAGCAGTAAAACAAAGATAACAACCGCAGTTCGTACATCAATAGAAGATAAAACGACAAAAGATGTGATAATTTGGATTGTACTTTTTATACCGGTTTGGAGTGCGGCGAAAAAGCCCTGATCGGACTCCGAGGCCTTTTCTGCTTGTTCGCAAAGATCATGAAAGGCTTGCGTTTCCATAATTGGAAAGGAGACGTTGCAACATTTATTGACCCTCTGTGAATCCAGCTTTTTCCCAACAATGAGGTTAAGATGATTTGTTCCGAATTGAAGCAGGCTTGCCAGCAAAGAGTCCAAAAGAATCAGTGCAATGAATCGAATCAGGTGAACTATGAATGCTTGCAACGATCCGTTTGCTAGCCCATCTATCGCCGTATCAATCAAATTACGCTGAACAATAATTTGCAGCGATGGGATGCAGCCTATGACCGCACAGGACGCAACCAATGTTGTGAACAAGCCCATTGGATAATATTGTCGAATATAGGTCGATTTGTGCATAGTTACCTTCCATATTAATACTGATACGGAGATGACAATGCCTCCAATGATCCGCAACGATGTCTTCCGGTAAGTATATAATTTCTAATGCATCCGCCAAGACAATCCGGGCTCATGGAGCACCCTCTACATTTCTCGTCTTGCAAGAAATCAGCATTTCGATACCACTCCAGCACTCGATTTGCATTCCACTCTGCGTCCCCGTTTTCACTCAACTGACCCATTCTAGCTTCCTTAAAGGTAAGGTCGTTAACACACTTCCACAGCGATAAATCAGGCAAAATATGAATAACATTCGTATCGCCGCAAGCCTCACAAGAAAGGTATGTCCGTCTGTTTTTATAAATAACAAACCCCATACGATGCCCCAACTGGTTGAATAAATCCAATTCATCATAATGCGTTCTATTTACTTCATGGTATTCCTTTGTTTGGTATACCGGTCTAAATAGTAACGATATGTACTTACGAATGTCCGGTTCAAACAAAAGCAGAGTTTTTTCAACATCAGCTATTGACGTACTATTCAGATTGAACCGCACCAACAGCCTCAGATTAGGATTTGATTCAGCATAATGTGCAACAAATTTAATCTTTTCAATCAATAAATCAAAACTTGGTGTGCCATCTTTGAAAATTCGGTTCGTATCGTGCTGCACTTTGGCACCATCAATTGTAATCTGAATCAAGTTGCAATTAACCCGAATTAAAGATTCCATTACAGATTCGTCAATGAGAGAACCATTCGTAACAATCGTCGACTGAACCGAAAAGCCGAGCTGTTTTGACATTGACTCCACATTCCGAGTAAACGATTCCATTTGCCTTTTTTTAAGCAATGGCTCGCCGCCAAAGAAGTTTAGATTAACCCGGCGATAGAGAGGTGCTTGCTTTTCGATATATTTCTCAACAATGCGGAAATAGTCGAGCGTTTCAGGACCAACAGTATGAGCGCTTGGTTTTTCAAAACAGTAAGGACAATTGAAGTTACAGTTCATTGTCGGAAGCATAATTATCCCCAACGCAGTATTGCTGAAATAACGCTTGTTGTATGCGTATTTCAAGGCACTTACTTCGTCTAATTCTGCATCCACGAGAAAGCCGTTTTCCATAAGCACACGCATAGTAACATCATCGATACCATTGGCAACAACGGTATCTAAGTAATTTTTATCTTCCACCGCAATCCGCGCCTTGGTCATAGAATTGTATATTTCAAAACCGTGTTCTTTTCCAGGAAAGGTATTATTGTATATACTACATTTGAGCATAATATTCACCTTCATATTGTGTAAAGTGGGTTTACCAACATATCCTAAGGAACGATTGGATTGATGAAATGATGCTTACATATGTACTTTGCAAGCATCAGGGTCGGTACATTTACATGCATCAAGGCTAGCACAACAAGTATCAACAGATGCAGGAACGACAATATCCTTAAGTTTTTCTGCGGCTGCATTAATAAGTTTCATATTTCAATCCCCCCTTTTTTTGACAATTTTATATACGCCAGTATGTACTTGAACATATTGGTAAACCCTAAGTTTTTGAGCACGGATTCGCAGATATTTCATTTCCGCTCCATGTTTCTTTAATTTTACTTTTTAGCGAGCAAAAATACAAGTCTTGATTTTTCAAGCGAAAAGTTCTATAATATATATATAGAAAAACAGAGGAAATTAATTATAATATGCGTTATGTCTATGTTGGCAGCGGGAGTGCATCGTTCAAAATGCACTCCCGCTGAAGTTCATCGTTCCCATCTATCTCGATTTTTGCTCTACCTCTGCATCGCTTGCTGCTGGCACAACCATTCCACGGATGGAACGCACTTTTGCTTGTGGAGCAAATTGGCCAGATCCCACCTACTGTCATACATCGGCATCGGGTCGAACTTTTCAAAGTAGCTAGTCTTTACCCTATCAATGGCAGAGCATTCCTTTTCTCCACGGATAGCAAGCCGTGCTTCCATCAGCTCGACGGCATCCATTCTGGCGGCCCGTTCTTTCAGCGCAGCATGCCTATCTGGAAATACTAGGCTTCAATCTAGCCCACCTCTGTGGCTTCCAGTGTGTAGACCATTTTCTTCCATACGGCATTCCCGGATTCGTACCATATGTAGCATTCACCGCAAAATGCAAATCCATAGTGCACAGAGGGACTTACCTCCGGCTATAAATCGTAAAGGGATTGGTGATATTGGGAGTGGATGTGAGGTTATATCTATGAAACAAGGCGTTTTAGTGTACGATCAGTGGCCTGAACGCATGGATACACGTTTCGGGCTGAAAGAATACTATAGCGGCCTGCATTGCGGAACCTGCATGGATGTAAAGGTCGGCAATCGCTGGAAGCCGACTCGCATTGAGTACGATTGGGACAAGCAGGAATGGTACTTAGTTGACATTGCGGCTGATTCCCTGGTCGGTCTGATCGTTCGACTGGCGTAAAATGCTCCAGCCTATACGCCGGAAACGGCGTGTAGGAATGGATGTTTCACTATAGGAGTTCCTATATAGGGGCTTTGCAACCGGAAATAGGTTTGCCGTTAAAGATTAGATTCCACAGTTGACTAAATCTGCCAGCTATGATATAATACAACCAATGTAGTATCCGAGTTTTGCAGAAGCAAAACACAGTTTCTGAGTTTTTATGTGTCCGAAGTCTTTATGTCTTCGGGCTTTTTTGTTTTCTTCTGCATCTTTTCACAGATGCACAGAAGTCAGCAAAACAAGGAGGGGCTATCCCTCAAATATTGTCAACGTACCATGGCGGAAATGTCATCGTATTCAAAAGCACTCACTTGAATCTTCCGATTCTTGTGGGTGCTTTTTTATATAGATCGGAGCTTCTATGGCTCCCCCAACCTTATTTCCGGGGAGCCTACTGGCTGACCCGTTATATATAGGAATCAAATAACGAGGAGTGATTCAATGGACTATGAGCTGATTATCCTGTTTGCCCTTGTGGAGATTGCTATGGACGAAGGTGCTTCGGAACATCTGAAAAAGCTTCGGATTGCCGCTCTCGACAAGGTGCAGCGCCGCCTGAATGCATATCATCATCTTGGTTATATCCGACAGCTGACAACGGCAATTGCGGAGAAGAAATGCAACATGATTCAAAAAGCCACTTCCAAAGCGGAGATAAATCGAATCCCCGAACTTCGTTGCCCCAGATATGACGGCAACAAGTTCATTGAGGACCCTTACATTCTCCCGGAGGAGGAACTGATTGGATGGAGTTGTGTATCCCTTCAAGCCCCGCTAAATGCTGTTGGTGCCGCAAGATTTCAGGAGCTGTTTCACCGCATCTTCCCCAATGGTGTAACGGAGGCAACGCATAATGCGTGAGCTTACCTTTGATGACCTTCGTTGCCGCCACTTTACCGGGCGCTCCTACATTCAATCCGGTGAAGGCCGAAACCGTGTCTGCGGTTATCGTGTCGGTGTTCAGTGCAGCTTAGGCGACATTGAGCAATCGGCGTGGTTCCGAATGGTTCGGGAGCTGATCGAACAAAAGGGTGAGCAACACCTATACGAGCAGCTTCTGGAATACATGACAGAACATAACTACACCAGGAGTACCAAAGTCCAGCTGGAGCGCAAGGCACTGGAACTGCATGCTGACCGGGTCTTTGACAAGGAAGCATGGGTGGGTTTCCTGGAATTCAATCAGAAATATCGTCCAGAGGTGGCAGCGTCTTCCAAAGTGGTTCATATCCGCACGGAATGCTGTGGCGAGCCCGGAGCGATACCCCAAACGCAGTTAGATTCCTGCAAACACCTTGATGACAGAGTCCGCTGCCCGCATTGTGGTAGATGGGCACACTATGAAATTTTGACTACTACAGAAATGGAGGAACGCACCTATGCGTGTGAATGAAGACAAGATTCTTCGCATGAAGGATCTGATTAAAACCCTGACCGAAGCAGATATCGCCTACTACCGGGACGATGATCCTGTCATGAGTGACCGGGAGTATGACCAGCTCATGGATGAACTGCTGAGGCTGGAGGCCGAAACGGGTCTGGTGATCTCCGGTTCTCCTACCCAGAAAGTATCCGGCGAGGTTCTTGAGGAACTGACACCCGTCCTGCATACAAAACCCATGCTCTCCGCCAAGAAAACCAAGTCAATCGAAGAATTGATGCGCTTTGCCGGAGGTCGCTCTGTATTGGTTTCCTGGAAACTGGATGGTCTGACCATTGTGCTGCGCTACGAAAACGGCGAGCTGAGGCAGGCCATCACCCGCGGCCGGGAGGGTATTGTCGGCGAAGATGTGACCCATACGGTCCGTACTTACCTGAACGTCCCGCTCACCATACCCATTCAGGATGCCATTGAGATCCGGGGGGAAGGCGTCATTTCCTGGAAGCACTTCGATCTGATCAATTCCGATCTGGAGGAGCCCTATTCCCATCCCCGGAACTTGGCGGCCGGCAGCACCAGAAAGCTGGACGCAAATGAGTCCCGGAAGCGACTCCTTGAGTTCTTCGCCTTCGACCTGGTCAGTGACCATCTGGAGCGGCAGTCCAAGCTGGCCCAGATGCAGCTGATGCAAAATGCCGGTTTCTCCGTCGTGCCTTTTACATATGTGGATAGCGCTGGCGGCGAGGAACTTCTGCGCAAGACGATTGACTCGTTCAAGCCCGAGCATTATGGGTACCCTGTCGATGGCCTGATCGTGGAATACGAAGACCGCGCATACGGTGCCAGTCTGGGGGCCACCGGTCATCACGAAAACCGAATGATTGCCTTAAAGTGGAAAGACGATCCGGTACTGACAAAATTTCTCGGCGTCGGCCTGGCAACGACCAGAACCGGTATGGTGAGCATCACCGGCCTGTTCGAGCCAGTATCCATTGACGGTACCCTGGTATCCCGGGCATATCTACACAATCTGGACATCTTCGATGCGTTCCAGTTTGGGGTAGGCGATGAGATCCTGGTCTACAAGGCCAACCAGATTATTCCGCAAATTGCAGAGAACAACACCAAGAGCGGCACTTTCAAGATGCCCATGGTCTGTCCCTGCTGCGGTGAGAAGCTGGTCGTGAGGACCACTCCCGGCGGCTCCCGACAGATGTACTGTGAAAACTCGTACTGTGCGGCCAAACTCATTCGGAAGTTCACACACTTCTGTGAGAAAACGCGAATGAACATTGAGGGCCTGTCCCAAACCACCTTGTCCAAATTCCTTGGTCACGGTTGGATCCGTAACTTCGGTGATTTGTATGAGCTGGAGAAATACCGGGACGAGTTCCTGCAAACTCCGGGCTTCGGCGAAAAGTCCTTTGAGCGTCTGCAGGCATCCATTAAAAAGAGCCGCCATTGCACACTGGCCAAATTCATTGCCGGTCTGGGAATCCCCATGGTGGGTCGTCATGCTGGTCGTGATCTGGACCGCTACTTCGGCGGCTCCTGGGAAGCCTTTGAGCAGGCCATCCAGGATGGTTTCGATTTCACCCAGCTGCAGGATTTCGGTGAGACCATGAACAAAAATATCTACACCTGGTACGCGGATGCAGAGGAAGCAAAACTCTGGAGACCGCTGCTGAACCACATTGAATTTGTAAAGGAGACTTCTACTATGACTACCAACACCACCAACCCATTTGCTGGCAAGACCGTCGTTGCCACCGGCAAGCTCATGAACTACACCCGTGACGGAATCCAGAACAAGCTGCTCTCCCTGGGTGCCAACCCCGCCTCCTCTGTCACCAAAAAGACGGATTATCTTATCGTTGGTGAGAAAGCAGGCAGCAAGCTGACCAAAGCACAGCAGCTGGGTATCCAGACTCTGACTGAGGAAGAATTTGAGCAGATGCTCGTTGGTTAATGCCTACTATCTAATCGCATAATGACATCTCAACCCGGGGCGGCTATTCCTGCCCCGGGTAATTTTCAAAGGAGTATTCCTCAAATGAAAAAACGAATTGATATCCACGGCACCTTGGAGTTTCCCCTGGTCATCGGCTGTGCTGCCTTTATCCGGCAGAGCGTTGGTGAACTGATCCGGACCTCTCCTGTAAAGCATTTCATAAGGCTGCCCTCCGGCGTGACCTACATCCAGACCCAGAATACCCGCTACTGCCTGCATCCACCTGCAAAAGCTGCAGCAACAAAGGAGGGGCGGACATGAGTCATCCCAAAGAAAGGAAAGAGGAGAAATTCCAGCGTCTTGCGGAAGCCCGGGTCAATAAGATCCTGCACCTGTATCAGCTGCTCGGCAACCTGTCCTGGACCGGCACCTATGCCTACACAAGGGACCAGGTAGACCAGATATTTACCGTCCTACAGGCAGAACTGATCCGGGCCAAGCTCCGGTTCCAGCGTGCCCAGGCAACTGCAAAGAAACGCTTTTCCCTGAGTGGAGCCTGCAATCCGAATGCGTCCGAGATTTCCGAGGCCAATCCCATGCTGGCAATTCCGCTGCCTGACGGCACTTACCTTCGGGCAGTGGGGTATCCTACCAACACATACCCATGTATCAACATCTACTGGGACAATAGCAGCAATGCACCGAATGAGACTCTTTGCTTTGTGGAATTCAATCCTGAGCATGAAGAAAATGAATGTGTTTGCATTGGTGCCTACCGCAGCGATCAGGATGACACCACTTATTATGCGCCGTACATAGCGGCAGAAAGGACTACAAACAATGAATGATATTCAACATCTCTCCGCACTGAAGCTGCCTTTGGAAACGATCTCGCGGTATCTGGAAGCATTGATTTCTACCATACTGGGAAGATCCTTCACCTGCAGTACCAAAGGCGAAGATGACAATTTCTGGGGCACCTCGGTTCTCTGCGATACCTTGACCAATGTTGAGATCGTTCAGCTCGTCAACGCCGTTGATGGAGATGACGATATGCTCAGACTCGCACTCCCCATTGATTCCTCCGTCAGCAGATTCCTGGATATGGACCTGTGCCGTGCGCTTCTGAAAAAAGCGCTGAAACTGGACTGGGAACGTGAGTTTGTCGCCCCGGATGCTCTGTTTATTATCGGGAAATTCCCCGCAGACCTGGAACTGCCTGGTGAAAACCAGGATTTGATCCACATTGATTCCAGTATCATCGACAGCAACACCTTGATGTCCAAAGAGGAATTCATCGAAAAGCTGTTTAATGAAGGCGGTACTTATACGAATCTGGCTGCTCTGTGTGAAGCCAATGAGACTGCGTATGGTACACCACTGTACTGGATGCACCCGTTTACCGATGGAAAATATAATGGCTGCTACTTTGTTCTGGTTCGGGACGGTGTCCTGGTGCTTTCCTATGATGAGATGGACTGCTGCGACCAAGAGATATTCATCCGGGAAAGCGCCCATCTGTGTAACGCAGAGGAAATGCGATGCTTTCTGACCGAATGGAATATCCGCAGCACAGCTCTGATTGCAACCCTCACCGCACTTCTGCATTTTCTGGAGCGAAAGGAAAAGTGTTGCCATGGAAGATGAACTTTTCAATGCGGTCCAGGTCGCCCCATCCACCAAAATCCGTTTCAAATGCACTGGCTGCGGTGCATGCTGCCGCCATGTAAAAGAAGGCGTTCCCGTAAACAGTCTGGATGTTTTCTACCTGACGAAGCACCTGCGTGACATCGGTCTGGATATTGGCTGCACCGATGAATTTCTCGCACAGTTCGCAACGGTTACGCTGCTCGACGATTGCGGGTATTTTGTGTATTTCCTGGAAGCTGTCGGAGAAGATGATTCCTGCATCTTCCTGAACGAGAACAGATGTTCTGTGCAGGCCGCAAAACCCATGGCCTGCCGACTCTACCCGTTTATGGTAGAGCCAAATGAGTCTGGTGTATTCCGGTACCTGTACAGCAGGGAACGGGAGCATCACTTCTGCGGCCCCGTGGTGGAAAAACGAAGCTGGATGAAAAAATACTTCCAGCAGGAGGCCCGCGCATTCATGCAGGCAGATTTTACCGATACGGTCCCGATTGCCAGACTGCTCAAAAGAATCCCGGAGCATGGGAAAAAAGAAGCACTCTTTCACTTCCATAGGCTCCGGTACTCTGAATTCGATCTGGACAGACCATTCCTGGAGCAGTTCCAGCAAAACCAGAGACGACTGCTTGCAATCCTCGGCCGAATGGCAGAGGAAATGAAATAACATCTTACGACACGGCACCGGTAATGCTCCCGGTGCCGTAAAAATTTATGGAGGATAATTCTCATGACTAACGAAGAAATGTTCCAAAATATCGAATCTCTCACCGTCGGCCTTGACGACACCTTTGCGTTCCACTGCACCCAATGCGGCAAATGCTGCATCCACCGGACGGACATCATCCTGTCTCCCCGGGATATTTTCAAAATGGCCAAGGAGCTGAATCTCTCCAACGCTGACTTTCTTCGCAAATACTGCTCCATGCACATTGGCCCCACTAGCCGAATTCCCGTCATTACGCTGCGGCCTGTGGGAAAGGATGATCGCTGCCCGCTGCTGAAGAACAATAAATGCTCCGTTCACAAGGTAAAACCCTCGGTCTGCGGTATGTTCCCGCTGGGGCGTTATATCGCTTTCGGCAAGGATGACTTCGGCAAAAAGGTGCTGGACTGCGGTGAGGTAAAATACTTGCTGCAACCCATTGAATGTGGCAATAAATCTGAAACCCATACCGTTCGGGAATGGTTCGGTGATTTCGACATCTCGTTGGAGGATACGGCCTTCGTTCACTGGAACCAGGCCTTGTCCGTAATCGGCATGAAGCTGAAGGAGCTGGAGACGCAGCTCGGCATGATGGCCATGATGTCCCTTTGGATCACCGTGCGGATTGCCCTGTATGAAAACTATATCTCCACGGAGGAATTTCTTCCCCAGTTTGATGCCAATGTGAACGGTATCACGAAGCTGCTGGATGACATTCCAAAGCTAAAGGAGATGCTGAAGTAATGGCTGAGGACCGTAACCAGCATCAAATCATTCGTAAGGACAACAAAAACTGCTTTGTGGAAAGCCTGTCCGATGCTTTTGAAATAGGGAAAGCACACCTTGCTTTTGCTACCTACGATCTGAATAAGCCCGCAGGCAATCGTCAGACCAATTGCGTCCATATCTACATCCGCATCCCAGAATGGCTGGAGCTGTGCCGGAAGTTGACCTGCGGGGAGCTTCGATATCTCTGGCAGGAACGAAAAAAGGCCGGTGACAACAAGCCCGTCCAGGAATGGCTCGGCGGTACCTCTGCGGAAAAGTTGATTCAGTATGGAAAACCCAGGCCGGATGGAAAAAGCCTGTCCCGGGTAGCCAGGCTGTGTACCGCACAGAAGTTCGACTTTCTGTTTACCGCATCCAGCGGCCCTGGCGGCAAGGATTCCAAAGGGCTTATCGTACCGCGGTTCGGTAAGAATCCAGAAAACCATGTTGCCGTCGGCATGACGTGGGATGCCCTTGCGGAGCTGCTTCTGATCACCAAGACCCATTATGAGGCTTGGTTGGCAGCCTGGTATCTCTCCCAGATTCAAGCAGCACCCCCGCAGCAACCTGCCCAGGCACACAAAGCGCCGGAAGTTCCGGCGCAGCAGTCGGGCCCCACATTTCAGCCGAATTTCGCTATGCCGGAATATTCCGCCACTTCACTGTTTTGAGGTGTGTATATCGCGAAATGATCTATTCTGAACGGAGGACTACTTATGTTAAACCATATCACCGTCATGGGACGGTTGACCAGAGATCCTGAACTGCGCAGAACCGGGAGCGGCATTGCTGTTACCAGCTTTACTGTGGCAGTGGATCGGGATCTCAAAAATAGCAGTGGTGAAACCGGAACTGATTTTATCGACTGTGTTGCATGGCGCCAGACCGGTGAGTTTGTCGCAAAGTATTTTACCAAGGGCCGCATGGCTGTTGTTTCCGGCAAATTACAGGTCCGAGGCTGGATAGATAAAAATGGCAATAAACGGCATACCGCGGAAGTCATTGCAGACAATGTGTACTTCGGCGATTCTAAAAAGGAGTCGCAGGACGGTCTGTCTGCATCATGCTTCTATCCGCCAACCGCTTATCCGGCATCCGGCAATACAACACCTTCTTCCGATTTTGCATTGATTGAAGATGTTAACACACAGCTGCCTTTCTGAGATATTGCAGAGTAAAGTACAACATTCCAAGGAAATAATATTCTGAAGCATTCCTTTGTCAACAAAGAAAGAGTAGTGGCCAGTCGGTCGCTACTCTTTCTTTTGTGCGCCCGGTGAGCGCACGTTCTCTAGGGTGACAGTTCCAAAGTTGCTCGGTAACAGGGAAATTCGGGCAAGGATGTCCGTCGAAGCGGAATCCGAAAAAAATCGAATTTTAGGGGGTGAAAGGTCTCCTAATGGACAAAACTCTGGTCTGACGAACAGAAATCGCATATAAGGCCGTAAGCAAAGGTAAGTCTACAGGACAAAACGAAGCCCATTCCTTGGTCAGTGCGACTCTCTGCACTTATGCGATTGAACCGTCGTGTACCAAATGGTACGCCAGACTGTCTAACGAATCACACTCTTAGACAGTTTGGTGCCGTTTCGTATTCATTTTCCGAGAAAATCACCTTGAAAAACAGGAAGCTGACTATTTCACGCAAAGTACACCGAGCCATCCTCCCGTATTCTACAAATTCACCAAATCCGGTACTGAGAGCACGCCAAGTAATCGCTTAAGATTATAAGCGATAAACATGGATGCACATTCTGCATCGACATTTTCTATTCCCCATCTCAGAAAATAGGTACACCCCAGTTGCCGTTTAATCGTGCCAAAGGGGTGCTCCACAATGCAGCGCCGCTGTTTATAAATATCGTGGTGTGCCATCGTTTCGGCATTGACCTCTTCTATAACATCTTCGTATTCCCACCGCTGTATAATTCGGCCGGAGGAGGAAGCTGTGCATAGCTGTTTCTTGGGGCAATTTTGTCAATCAAGGCACTTGTACTTGCGGTATTTCATACCATTTTTAGAAGTATTCTCATAGAAAGGCATCTCCATTCCCTCGGGACAAACGTATACATCCCGCTCTGCGTCATAAGAAAATCTGTCCTTTCTATATCCGTTCTCGTTTGTCCCGTTGTTGCTCTTGCTCTTCTTTACATACACGATGATTCCTGCATCAACACAGGCCTTGATTTCCTTCTTGTTATAGTACCCCGTGCCACTCAATGCTGTCATTTTATCCGGCTGAACCAGGCCTTTTGCTTTTTGCGCCATGTGGGATAACTGATTCAGATCGTTAATATCACTGGTTGCCTCTGCCTCGATAGCGAAATGGTTTTTGCCATCTATAACAGCTTGCACATTGTAACACCCATCCATTGCACCATTATTTTTCATGCGTCGGCTGTCTGGATCGGTCAATGTTATTTGCTCGAGGCCTTCCTTTCGGAGTTTTTCCTGCTGTGCTTTGTACGTCTATTTCATCTGCTGATAAACTTCAATCTGTTCCCTGAGGCCATCCTCGTTCTCCTCTTGCTGTGCTATAGCAACAAGATAGGCTTCAATTTGCTCCTCAGCATAGGCAATCTTCTTTTCCAGTCCACCAAAAGTAATGCAGTTGCTTTTACTATTTTGTGCGCGGATTTTTGTGCCATCGATTGCCACAAGTTTTCCGTCGATCAATCCCCATCCCTTCAAAATCAGAGTCAGGTCTCGAAGCACTTGGTGAAAAGTTTTCTTGTTTTTCTTTACGAAGCCCGCAATTTTTCCACGGTCAGGGGTGATTCCATTCACCAACCACATCAATTCCAGGTTGCGCTTTGCTTCTGCCTCAAGGCTACGGCTGGAACGGACCTTGTTCATGTAACCATAAATATGGAGTTTCAACAAATCCGAGCATCGATAAGGTGCTTGCCCCTTGTTATTCCCATCATATACAATGAAGCCGAGCTTCTTTAAGTCTAGGGAGTTCACATAGGCATCTATTACACGAACAGGGTTATCCTGAGCAATAAAGTCATCTAACGACGCATTAATCATCTGAACCTGATTCCTGTCGAGCCCGTTAATGTATGCCATAGTACCTACCCCCGTAGTTGCTCTTTTCTTTACTCCATTATAGCACACTTTACAACCGTTAGACAGTCTGACTCACGGTGATGAGAGAGGTTTTGGGGGGTATGCACCCCATCCTACTCTATTCGCAGAAGATAAGTACAGAATAGTGTTTAGCCAATGTTTACAGCCTTAGTAATCCCACGATGCACAATGCATTCATCTTTCGCATTATACCTATCGTACGGATTAAAGTGCCGGAAAGACAGCTTTTTTTCCCATCGCGGTTTCTAATCTGTCCTATATATCCAGCATTATACATGGTTTCAAGAATCTGATGAGCTGTATAGCCTGAATCTTTCAATTCAGACCTAGCTTCGAAATCCGCTTCCCTAAATTTACGAGTACCCATGCTTGACAAGATTCCAGGAATCGCTGTAACTATGGTATCATTAAGCAATCCTGTTAATTCATCTCTCATTTCACCAATAAAATAATTCTTAGAATAGCCATTCGCAACTGTATTCAGCTCACTGTAAGATAGTGAATTGTTGTTTCCGTACATATCCTGACATTCAATAAAAAATTGCAGAATATCACGTGGACGTAACAATGTCAGCTCGAATAAGAATGATTCTGAATGTGCGTTTTTATAAATTGCTGGTGCATAATTCCCCCAAAAATCAGCAAACGATGTCAGGTGAGGATATTGAGCACTGATTCTTTTGTACACAATATTCTTCAAATCATCCTTTGTCCAAGAGAGATTTATTGCCGCGTCACGTTTAATCTTATTTAGATCAGGGTCTCGACAAAGCTCATAGATATCCGTTCTCATCAGTAGTACAACTTTAACTCTTACTTCTGCCTTTGAGAAAGACTTATTTATGTAGCTTATTGCTCGAATCAAACCTGTAACGATATCCGGAGAAAAATCATTCAGACGCAAAACATCATCCAAGCCATCAATAATCAAAAAAACTTTCTTTCTCCAAAATAACTATCCTGAATGGTATTTAAAATCAAGTCCGCAATCTCATCTGGGCCTTTAAGTGTTGCATTATGC
>ERZ1034844.473-NODE-473-length-22114-cov-26.540097_pt1 | contig 22114 bp, 16 predicted proteins | sample MGYA00520594_ERZ1034844 | MGnify/ENA primary metagenome ERZ1034844 (study PRJEB33766, sample SAMN09781733) | gut metagenome | biome: gut microbiome | host: Homo sapiens | place: Madagascar | study: EMG produced TPA metagenomics assembly of the PRJNA485056 data... | reverse complement strand
GAACTTTGCTGTACGATGGTACCGCTTGTGAGCAAAAAACGAAAAACGCCAAAAGTGCCGTAAACTCGATGTTTACGGCACTTTTTCATTCTTTCTAAACACAATAAGTGGCATCTTTGTCCATTGTGCAAAATAAGAACATTAAATTGTTAAGCTATTTATTTTGGCGTGGTTCAGGGTCTTTATCGACAGCCTTTATAAATTTAAGAATTTTTAAGTTGTCATTATATACATTATGTGTTAAAATGTTTATGCAAAAATCGAAGGGAAAGAGGTTGTTATATGTTTTTGCTGATGGGCAGTATTGCCTCAATTATAGTCAGCGTGCTTCAAATTTCGTTTTTCAGCAGCACGCGCAAGGTGGGAGCAAGCATTCACACCGTTATCAAAAATTTGTTTTTGGTTGATCTCACATCGCTTGCAATTCAAAAATATGTGCTTCACTACAAGCATTTTTTGAACACAAGCAGTTACAAGCCGATTGCGTTTGTTAAATTTTTCATCATCGCGCTTTTTGTTGCGCTTGTTTATCTCGGAATAAACGCACTTGTAAACAGATACATATCGTTTGAAGAGGAAACGCCGAAAAAGACGAAGGGCACAAAGGCGCTCAAAATCGTTTCCGCAATTTTATTTTTCCTCGGCGTGCTTTTTGTTTTCGCAACAATTTGGGGCAGAAAATCATTCGGCAATGTCGGAGCGGACCAGCTCATCATAAACATAATGTCGCCTGCCGGTGACGGTGACGATGCGGTTTATGTTGATTTTATCGAATCCGCATTTATGCCTTGTCTTCTTTTGATGTCGCTGTTTTGCGTTTTTGTTTTCTCAAACTTCAAACTTGTTTATCACAAGAACAAGAAAACAAAGGTTGTGTTCAACGATCTTATTCACAGAATTATCAGCCTTGTTTTGGCGCTTGCAATGTTTGCATCGGGCACCGTTTACGGCGTTGAACAATTCCATTTGACACAGCTTTACAACGCATATGTTTCAAAATCAACATTTATTGAAGATAACTACAAAGACCCGAAAACGACAAAGCTTGTTTTCCCCGAGAAGAAAAGAAACATTATTCATATTTATCTCGAATCCATGGAAAACAGCTATATGTCAAAGGACCTCGGCGGAAATATGAAGCAAAACCTTATCCCCGACCTTACAAAGCTCGGCTATGAGGGATACACTTTCTCCGACACCGACAGAAAATTCGGCGGACCGAAAAAGGCGACCGGCACACAGTGGTCCGTTGCGTCAATGGTTAACCAAATGACAGGCTTGCCGATGAAAGTCCCAACCGGAAAGAACACATACGGCACACCGGGCAACTTCTTCCCCGGCGCATGGACTTTCGGCGACATTCTCCGCGATGAGGGTTATGAGCAAACCGTTATGTTCGGTGCAAATGCCGATTTCGGCGGCCTCACATATCTTTATGACTCTCACGGTCAATATAAAATTATGGACCACAAATATGCGCTTGAGCACAACCTTATTCCAAAGGGATACAAGGAATTTTGGGGATATGAGGACGACAAGCTTTATGAATTTGCAAAGGACGAGCTTACCCGTTTGAGCAAAACCGGCAAGCCGTTCAACTTCACTATGGAAACGGCGGACACTCACCGTCCGGGCTATGTCAGCAAAAAGGCACAAAAGAAATATCCCGACACGTATTCAAACGCAATTTATTACAGCCAGCATCAAACATACAAATTCATCGAATGGATTAAAAAGCAGCCGTTCTATGAAAACACAACAATTGTTATGATCGGCGACCATTGCAGTATGGACACAACATTCTTCAAGGATTTCGGCGATTATGACAGAACGCAGTATAATGTAATTCTCAATCCGTCACCGGATTTGAAGATTGACAATTCAAAATTCACAAACCGTCAGTGGGCAAACTTTGATATGTTCCCGACGATTTTGGCGGCTATGGGCGTTAAGATTGACGGCGACAGACTCGGAATAGGCACAAACCTTTTCTCCGACAAGAAGACGATTTTTGAGGAATACGGCTTTAAAAAGGCTGACAAACAGCTTGAAAAGAAGAGCGTATTTATAAACGAACACATTCTTAAAAGCCCCGACCATCAGGAAATCGGCGTAAGAGCCTCAAAAAAGAAAAATTAATATTGCTCCACAACAAACAAAGCGCAGTGAGTCATCCCACTGCGCTTTTGGTTTTTGGGGATTGTGGTACAAAATTCTGACCGATACATCTTCTCCTTGATGGGAAAACCGTATTTTTGACACACATTATAATGATACAACCGTAGGGGCGACCTGCGGTCGCCCGAATTCAGCAATAACACCAAGGCAACAAACCGGGCGAACACAGTTCGCCCCTACGATTCTTTCATTTTACATATTATAAAAATATAAACCTTCTCCCGAGGGAGAAGGCTTTGTCGGGAATCCGGCACATTTTTCCGTAGGGGCGACCTGCGGTCGCCCGAATTCGACGATAACATCAAGGCAATGAACGGTCGGTTTACCCCCACAACACATTATTAATCCTCAACGCGCGGAGTGCTTGCAAATTTTTTTGTTTTGCATTATAATATGTTATTATTATTTAAGGAGTGCGCTATGGCTGATACTATTGCGGCAATTTCCACGGGCAATGCGCCCGGCGGAATCGGAGTTATACGAATAAGCGGTGATGCGGCGATTGAAACGGCGGCAAAGGTTTTTGCACCGGCAGATGACTCGCAGCTGACCGAGCTTAAGGGATACCGCGCAAAATACGGCAACATTATTATTGACGGCGAAAGGGCAGACAATGCGGTTGCCCTTGTTTTTCGTGCGCCGAGGAGCTACACCGGCGAAAATGTTGTTGAACTTTCCGTTCACGGCGGCTTGCTTATGGTGCAAAAAACGCTTGCGGCAGTATTGAACGCAGGCGCAAGACCGGCACAGGCAGGCGAATTTACAAAGCGCGCATTCCTAAACGGCAAAATGGACTTGACTCAGGCGGAAAGCGTTGCAACCTTAATATCATCACAAGGCGAAGCAAGCTTAAAAGCATCGTTCAACGCATTGCAGGGCAGTTTGAGCACAAAAATCAACTCCGTTTTGCAAAAACTGCTTGACTGCTCGGCTGTTATGGCGGCGTGGGTTGATTACCCCGACGAGGAAATCGAGGAACTTTCAAACGACGAGCTTATCAAAACGCTTTCGGGCGTTAAGGACGAGCTTTACGGTTTGCTTAAGGGATATGACAACGGTCAGACAATCACAAACGGAGTAAGCACGGCAATCGTCGGCAGGGCAAATGTCGGCAAATCAAGCCTGATGAATATGCTCACGGGCACGGATAAAAGCATTGTCACCGACATTGAAGGCACAACGCGCGATATTGTCGAAGAAGATATAAGGCTCGGCAACATTGTTTTGCACCTGCGCGACACGGCAGGTCTGCGCGACAGCGACGATGTGGTTGAATCAATCGGTATTCAAAAAGCGTACAAAGCGCTTGATGACGCAGGGCTTATCCTTGCCGTTTTCGACAATGCGCAGACGCTGACCGATTTCGACAGGGATTTGATAGAAAAATGCAAGGGCAAAAAAGCCGTTGCAATAATTAACAAAACGGATTTGGATAAAAGCATCGACAGCAAGCCGATTGAAGAAGCGTTTGAAAAAACGGTTTATATTTGCGCGGCGCAGTCGCAGGGCGTTAATGAGCTTGAATACGCAGTGAGCGAGGTGCTCGGCGTTGCCGACTTTGATTCATCGGCACCGATGCTTGCAAACGCAAGGCAAAAGGCAAACTGCCAAAGTGCATATGACTGCATTTGCAGGGCGCTTGACGATGCACAAATGGGAATCACATTTGATGCGATTAATGTTATGATAGACAGCGCGGCAGACGAACTGCTTTCGCTGACCGGCAAAAAGGCAACCACGGAGGTTGTCAACAATATTTTCAGTAAATTTTGTGTGGGTAAATAAATGGAGTATTTTGCAGACAACTATGATGTAATAGTTATCGGTGCAGGTCACGCCGGAATTGAGGCGGCGCTTGCATCGGCTCGCCTCGGTGTTAAAACCGCGGTGTTTACAATCAACCTTGACTGGGTTGGAAATATGCCGTGTAATCCGTCAATCGGCGGAACATCAAAAGGTCACCTTGTACGCGAAATTGACGCACTCGGCGGCGAAATGGGCAAGGCGGCAGACAAATATTGCCTGCAATCGCGTATGCTCAACCTCGGCAAAGGTCCTGCCGTTCACTCATTGAGGGCGCAGATTGACCGCCGTCAGTATTCATCGGGTATGAAGCACACGCTCGAGCTGACGGAAAATCTTGATATTCGTCAGGGCGAAATAGTCGACCTTTATAAAAAGGACTCGCTTTGGTATGTCAAAACAAAACTTGAGGCTGTTTTTTCAGCCAAAGCCGTTGTTCTCGCAACGGGAACATTTCTCGGCGGCAGAGTTTATATCGGCGATGTTTCATACGAGAGCGGTCCAGACGGAATGTTCCCTGCCAAGGCGCTTTCGACTGCGCTTTACAAGCTGAATATTCCGCTTCGCAGATTTAAAACAGGCACACCGAGCAGGGTTAACAGGCGTTCCGTCAATTTTGACGGTCTCGGTGTTCAGCACGGCGACGAGCATACCGTTCCGTTTTCGTTTGAAACAAAAACGCCGCCCGAAAACAAGGTTGTTTGCCATATTACATACACTAACGAAAAAACCAAAAAAATTATTCTCGACAATTTGCACCGCTCGCCTATGTATAGCGGCAAAATCGAGGGAAAAGGTCCGCGATACTGCCCGAGTTTTGAGGACAAAATCGTGCGCTTTGCCGACAAGGAAAGGCACCAGCTTTTCATCGAGCCTTGCGGACTTGACACCGAGGAGCTTTATTTGCAAGGTCTTTCGTCCTCTCTTCCGGAAGATGTTCAGCTTGCGTTTATCCACACCATTCCCGGTTTGGAGCACGCACAGGTTATGCGCACCGCATACGCAATTGAATATGATTGCGTCGACCCGACCGCTTTAAAGGCAACGCTTGAATTTAACGATATTGACGGGCTTTACGGCGCCGGTCAGTTTAACGGCTCAAGCGGTTATGAGGAAGCGGCGGCGCAGGGTCTTGTTGCAGGCATAAACGCAGCGCTCAAAATCAAGGGCGAAGAGCCGATGATTCTCGACCGCGGCGGCTCATATATAGGCACGCTTATTGACGACCTTGTTACAAAAGGCTGCTCCGACCCGTACAGAATGATGACATCGCGCAGTGAATACCGCCTTGTTTTGAGGCAGGACAACGCCGACATCAGACTTACCCCGACGGGTCACAAAATAGGCTTAATCAGCGACGAGCGATACAACGCGTTTTTGAAAAAACAGGAACTTATTAAAGATGAACACGAGAGAGTTTGCGCTCTTTCAATACCTGTCAGCGACGAACTTCAAAAAATGCTTGAAGAACACGGAACAGCTCCGCTTAAAACGGGTTGCAAAATGGTTGAACTTTTGCGCAGACCTCAAATTTCATACAGCGACCTTGCTCCTTTTGACACCGACAGACCCGATTTGCCGTATGAGGTGTTTGAGCAGGTTGAAATTTCGATTAAATACGAGGGATACATTAAAAAGCAAGAGGCGCAGATTAAAGAAATGCGCCGACTTGAGGCTAAAAAAATCCCTGCCGACATTGATTATTCGTCACTTAAAGGCTTAAGGCTTGAGGCGATTGAAAAGCTGTCAAAAATCCGCCCCGAAAATCTCGGTCAGGCGGGCAGAATCAGCGGTGTAAACCCTGCCGATGTAACGGCGCTTAACATTATTTTGGAAAGTATGCAAAATGATAAATAAAGATTTATTAAAAAAATATCAGCCGACGCTGTCGGATACCGCGCTTGATAATTTCGACAAATACGCCGTTCACCTTGTTGAGCGCAACAAACAAATGAATCTGACGGGAATTACCGAGCCGGACGAAATTGTTATTAAACACTTTGTCGACAGCCTCAAATTCTTTGAATATGTCGATGTTCCGCAGGGCGCAAGCATAATTGATGTCGGAACGGGCGCAGGCTTTCCCGGCTTGCCGTTGCTTTTAACGCGAAATGACATTGCGCTCACTCTTATGGATTCGCTCAACAAGCGGCTCGTTTTTCTCGGCGAAGTGCTCGAAAAATGCGATTTGCAGGCGGAGCTTGTTCACGCAAGAGCCGAGGACGCAGGTCAAGAAACATGTTTTCGCGAAACATATGATTTTGCGACAGCGAGAGCTGTTGCGCCGATGAATGTTTTGGCGGAATATTGCCTCCCCTTCGTCAAGGTCGGTGGATATTTTGTTGCGCTCAAAGGCTCAAAAGACGAAATCGGCGACGCAGAAAGCGCAATTTCGACACTCGGCGGCAAAATTTGCGACAATGTTTCATATAAACTGCCAAACGGCGACCAAAGAACTATAATTATTATTAAGAAAATATCGCAGACACCGACAAAATACCCTCGAAAGAGCAAGAAAATCACATCCGCACCGCTCTAAAGATAATATAATATGTCGAATGAAAAGGATTTCTCACGATGAGAAATCCTTTATTTTTGTAATTGTTTATGTTAATATATAGTCAGCAAAGGAGATAACCTTATGAATGATATTAATTATATTCAAACGGAAAAACTTTTGCCGAACCCATATCAACCGCGACACAAGTTTGAGAGCGAAGAAATGCTTTCGCTTGCAAACTCAATAAAACAAAACGGAATATTACAGCCGCTGTTGATAAAACGAATTAACAACTCCGATTACTTTGAGGTTGTTGCCGGAGAGCGCAGATTGCGTGCCGCAATTCTTGCAGGGCTTGACGATGTACCATGCATAGAGCTTGAATGTGATTACGAACAAAGCGCAGTGCTTTCGATTCTCGAAAATGTGCAGAGAGCCGATTTGACCTTTTTTGAAGAGGCAATAGCAATAGGACAGCTTACAGAGCATTTCGGAATGACACAAAGCGAAATTGCAAAACGGCTCGGCAAAAGTCAGTCCGCACTTTCAAATAAGGTGCGACTGCTTAATTTGCCCGTCGATGTGCGCTATTTCATCGAAAAAGAGCATTTAACCGAACGGCACGCACGCGCGCTGCTTAAATTGGAAAGCGAAAAGGATATTTGGGCGGCGCTTAACATTATTAAGGATAAACACCTTAATGTTGAACAGACAGAACGCCTGATAGACTCCCTGACCGAAGACAAGCAGGTTAAACCGAAACGAAATGTTGTTAAAATCTTTAAAGATGTTCGCATATTTGTAAACACAGTCAACAAAGCAATCGAAACAATGCGAGCATCGGGAATTGATGCAACGACAGATAAAACAGAAACCGACGATTATATAGAATTTAGGGTCAAAATACCGAAAAACCCGACTACCGAAAAGACATTAAAGCTTTTCGATGCCAAACAGGCTTAAAACGGGAAACCGTTTTAAACATATTCTCCTCTTTTCATCACGCGAAACGGACAGGCTCACCGCCTGTCTGTTTTGCTTTTTGCGCACTTTATATATGTTTCATGTGAAACATTAGTAGTTAAACAAGCGCAATTGTTTCATGTGAAACACTGTTAAACTACATTTAGATTAAAAGTTAGTGCCGTATGCAATATCTTGATTTAAAAGTAAATTCTAAAATGTTTCATGTGAAACTATTGATATAAACACCTATTTATTGTATAATTATATCAATTCAAAAATCGAGGTGATGTTATGGGCAAAACCGTAGCGATATTTAACCAAAAAGGCGGCGTCGGCAAAACAACAACTTGTGTCAATATGGCAGCCGCTTTAGGAGCAAAAGGCAAAAAAACGCTCCTTATTGATGTTGACCCGCAGGGCAACTCAACCTCGGGTGTCGGAATCGACAAAAGCGATGTAAAATACTCAACATACAATGTTTTAATCGGCGAGGTTGCCGCAAGGGCAATTATGATTGAAACAGAGTTTAAAAACCTCTATCTTTTGCCTGCAAATATGAATTTGGCAGGTGCAGAGCTTGAACTTGCCGAGCTTGACGACAGAAACAGCGCGCTGAAAAAGGCAATTTCAACGCTTGTTATGGAGTTTGATTATATTATTATCGACTGTCCGCCGTCACTCGGACTGCTTTCAATCAATGCGCTTGTAGCCGCAGACACACTTATTGTGCCGCTCCAATGCGAATATTATGCTTTGGAGGGCTTGAGCCAGCTTGTTGCAACGGTCAGAACGATAAAACAGCATTATAACGAACATTTACAGCTTGAGGGCGTGCTCTTTACAATGTATGACAGCCGCTTAAAACTTACAAATCAGGTTGTTGACGAGGTTAACAAGTATTTTCCGGGCAAGTCATACAAAACAATGATTCCGCGCTCGGTCAAAATTGCCGAGGCACCGAGTTTCGGCGAGCCGGTTATTTATTACGAAAAATACTCAAAGCCGTCATTTGCGTACAAAAAATTCGTAGATGAGTTCTTAAAACAACAATAATTGGAGGAAAATATGGCAAAAAAACAATCGGGACTCGGCAAGGGACTCGGAGCATTGATGCTCGAAAACAATGTTGACGATATGGTGTCGACAAGCACGTTGCCGATTAACGAAATTATCCCGAACAAAGAACAGCCGCGTAAAACCTTTGACGAAGGTGCACTGCAGGAACTTGCGGACAGTATCACCGTTCACGGTGTGCTTCAACCGCTCCTTGTCCGTCCGCTGTTGAGCGGCGGCTATCAGCTTATCGCAGGCGAGCGCCGCTGGAGAGCCTCAAGAATGGCAGGATTAAAGGAAGTTCCCGTAATAATCAGGGAACTGTCCGATTCCGAGGCTATGGAAATCGCCATTATCGAAAACCTGCAAAGAGAAGACCTCAACCCGATTGAAGAGGCAGAGGGACTTCAGGCACTTATCGACAAATGCGACTATACGCAGGAGCAGGTTGCCGTTTCGGTCGGCAAATCGCGCCCGGCAATCGCAAACGCGCTCCGTCTTTTAAAACTGCCCGAAGAGGTACGCCAAATGACAAAGGACGGCGAAATCAGCGCAGGTCACGCAAGAGCATTGCTTGCATTTGACAATCAGGCGATTATGTATGAGGTTGCAAAGCAAATCGTTTCAGATAAACTTACAGTCCGTGATGTTGAACGCCTTGCAAAGCGACCGACCAAATCCGCAGATAAAAAGCAGACCGCAAAACGCAGAGACAGCTTTTATGACGAGGTTGAGCTTTCGCTCACCGAGGTATTGGGCAGAAGAGTCAAGGTTTATAACGGCCGCTCAAAGGGTACGCTTGAAATAGAGTTCTACTCGCTTGATGACCTTAAGGATATAGCAAACGCAATTGCTAAATAAATTTTAGGAGAAAGAAAATGTTAGATATTAAATTTGTCAGAGAAAACCCGGAACTTGTAAAAGAAAATATCAAAAAGAAGTTTCAGGACCACAAACTCCCGTATGTTGACGAGGTAATCGAACTTGACGGCGAGCGCCGTCAGGTTATCGCAAGAGCCGATGAACTTCGTGCAAACAGAAACAAGATTTCAAAACAAATCGGCGCACTTATGGCACAGGGCAAAAAGGAAGAGGGCATGGCTCTCAAGGAGCAGGTTACAGCACAGGCAAAGGAACTTGACGAACTTGCAAAGAAAGAAAGTGAGTTTGGCGAAAGAGTTACAAAGCTTATGATGTCAATCCCGAATATTATCGACGAGTCTGTTCCGATCGGCAAAGACGACAGCGAAAATGTCGAAGTTCAGCGCTACGGCGAGCCGGTTGTGCCTGATTTTGAAATTCCTTATCACACCGATATTATGGAAAAATTCGACGGCATTGATATGGACGCCGCAGGCAAAGTTGCCGGCAACGGATTTTATTATCTTATGGGCGACATTGCCCGTCTTCACTCGGCAGTTCTTGCATACGCGCGTGACTTTATGATTGACAGAGGCTTTACCTACTGCATTCCGCCTTATATGATTCGCTCAAATGTTGTTACCGGCGTTATGAGCTTTGAGGAAATGGACGCCATGATGTATAAAATCGAGGGCGAGGACCTTTATCTTATCGGTACCTCGGAGCACTCGATGATCGGCAAGTTCATCGACACAATCACACCGGAAGAAAAACTTCCGCTCACTCTCACATCGTATTCACCTTGCTTCAGAAAGGAAAAGGGCGCACACGGCATTGAGGAGCGCGGCGTTTATCGTATCCATCAGTTTGAAAAGCAGGAAATGGTTGTTGTCTGCAAACCCGATGAGTCAAAATATTGGTTTGACCAACTTTGGCAGAACACGGTTGACCTTTTCCGCAGCCTTGATATTCCTGTTCGTACACTCGAATGTTGCTCGGGCGACCTCGCAGACCTTAAAGTTAAATCGGTCGATGTTGAGGCATGGTCACCGAGACAGAAAAAATATTTTGAGGTCGGCTCATGCTCAAATCTTACCGACGCACAGGCTCGCCGCCTTAAAATCCGCGTAAAGGGCAAGGACGGCAACTATCTTGCACACACTCTCAACAACACCGTTGTTGCTCCGCCGCGTATGCTCATCGCATTTCTTGAAAATAACCTCAACGCCGACGGCTCCGTTTCAATCCCCGAGGCACTCCGTATGTATATGGGCGGCAAGGACAAAATTGTTCCGAAAAATTAAAATATAATCTTTATTTTATGAAACAAAGGCAGTCTTTTGACTGCCTTTTTCTTGTGCATATATAAATATTATGACTGACCCAACCGTAGGGGCGAACTGTGTTCGCCCGAATTATCAATAACCAAATTGCAAGAAAACGGGCGACCGCAGGTCGCCCCTACGATCGTTTCATTATACACATCATTAAATATTCGTCTTGCGTTAATGTCACGAAGTGACAAAAGGGGAGCGTCTACGCTAGTAAAAGGTGCCGAGTGTAACGAGGCGGATGAGGTGTTTTGTAATACTTCTTATTTAATTCGGTATTGATGTAATCCTGCCCCTCATCCGTCAACTTCGTTGACACCTTCTCCCTCGCGAGAAGGCTTTAGTTTAAATTTCAATGCTTTACTCCGTAGGGGCGAACTGTGTTCGCCCGAATTATCAATAACCAAATTGCAAGAAAACAGGCGACCGCAGGTCGCCCCTACGAGGGAAAATTTCAAGAATATGATACAAGCACAAAAAATAAAAGAGGCAAATGCCTCTTTTATTTTTGCTTAAATATTAATTACTTTTCATCGTCGCTTTTGATAGAGGTTGTTGAAACCTCGCCGTAGGCGGTGTTGTCGAGCGTTGCGGTGACAGGGGAGGAGCCTTCGTCATAAAAGCCCTTTTCCTCGCACTTCAAAACATCAACTCTTGTTTTTGCAAGTGTAATGCTCGACTTGCCGTAGAGAACATACTGCAAATAATATGCGTCCTGCGGAAAATCGGATTTCCACATCCAAGCACCGTAGTATTTTCCGCCTGCACCTTTTTCGTTGATTCTGTAATTCGGCACGCTCGTCATTTTGATTGCGTAATTCATCCAGCCCTGACTGAATGCGTCGCCCGCAATATTAAGAACGGTGTCCATACCCATATCCATTTTTGTATAAGGCAACAGCTTTTTGACAACTCTTATCATCTCGGTTTTGCTTGAGCCTTTAACCTCGTCGAAAATCTCCATAAGAGTAGTTTTCTGTCTGTCGGCTCTTGCATTGTCGCTGTCGATATGTCTGATACGGCAGTAAGCAAGCGCCTGCTTGCCGTTAAGCTTAATTTTGCCCTTTGTGCCCTCAAATGTTTTTTCGATTGTAACATTGCCGTATGTACCCGGGTGATTGTTAATCTCTCGAATTTCCTTTGAGGTCAGTTCAAGCGTTACACCGCCAAGCTCGTCAATAACGCTTTCAAACGCGTCAAAATTGATGATTACATAATTGTCGATATTGATTTTATACATTCTCTCAACGCAGTTGATATATGAATCAATATCTCCGCGTGACATTGCGGCATTGATTTTGTCAAAAGTTCCGGTTGATTCATCGCCCGGCTTTGTTTCAAAATATGTATAAGCGTCACGCAAAACAGAGGTGAGTGTAATTTGCTTTGTGTCAACATTCACGCTTGCGATGATTGCGGAGTCGGCTCTTGTTCCCGAATCAAGAACATCCTTGCCCCTTGTGTCCTCGCCTACAAGCAAAACATTGTAAACATGGGTGGAGGAGCACGGCGTGCCGTTGTAATACCACTTTCTTATCATATCCTGCAGCGATGCGATTTCGCTCGCGTCGGTTTCCTCAATCGGGTCAAACGATTCAACAAGCTTGTCCTGCGTTGACCTGTATTTCTCGGTCGACTGCGTGTTCACCTTTGCGTTTTGCACCGGCTTTACAAATGAATCATAAACATACCAACCGCCTGCCGCAAGGGCAATCACAACCAAAATGATAATTGTGACGATTATCATTATTTTCTTTTTCTTCTTTTTTTTGCGCTCTTCGGGCGTTAAATCGGCGTTTTTCTTTTTGGATTTTTTGGATTTTTTACTTTTTTTATCCTTTTTGCCTTTTTTCTTGCCCTTTTTGTCGTCATCATCTTCAATCGGCTCCGGATGAGCAAAGTTTGTCGGCTCAAGCGGCTCCTTGTCCTCGTTCACGATGATTTGCATTGCGCTGTCATCAACGGTGTCGCCGTCATCCGAAACGCTCGGCATAATCGGCTCGCTCTCGTCATCATCAAGCGAAACGGGAGGCATTTCCACCTCTTCTTCGCCGTCGTCAAGCGAAACAGGTGGCATTTCCGCCTCTTCCTCACCGTCGACAGTCAAATCACTTTCGATTTCCTGCTCTTTTTCGTCAACCTCCGGCAAAGGCTCGTCGGCTTGCGGCTGTTCCTCTGCCTTTGGCTCAACAACGGGTACAGGCTCTTGTGCCTGCGGTGCTGCTTTTAAGTCGGCGTCAACCGACATTGAATTTTTTATATTTCGGTTTTCACTTGGGGAGGATAGTTTATCCTCTTGTTCCTCTCTGCGTTTTTTAACTTCAGAAAGGATACTGTCGATATTGTAGCTGTTTTTATCCAATATTCTCTCTCCTCTAAGTGTTGTAATAGACATATTAAATACAAGTTAATTTTCTATTAACAGACCCTTATTCATCAGTCGGTGCTTGCTCCGAAGTTTCGGCAGAAGCCTCTGTGTTTTGACTGTCCTCGGCAGATTGCTCCTCATCGTCCTCAATATATTTGTCAACAATGCTGAGCGTTGCAAGTCTTTCATCGTCCTTGATTCTCATTACCTTAACACCCTTTGACGGACGCTTGAAGGATGAGATTTGGTCGGCATGTGTACGGATAACAACGCCGTCGGTTGTAATCATAATAACATCATTTTCGTCTGTAACCGGTGCAATCATTGCAACCTTGCCGTATTTTTCGGTGTGATAGTTAATCAAGCCCTTGCCGGCACGCGATTGAATACGGTATTCGTCAAAATCGCTCTTTCTGCCGTAACCTGTTTCCGTAACGGTGAGCAACTGCGTGTCGGGAACAGCAACGGCAAATCCTACAACATAGTCGCCGTCTTTAAGCTGAATAGCTTTAACACCTCTTGCCGTTCTGCCGATAAGCCTTGCATCTGCCTCTTTAAAGCAGATTGCCATGCCGTCATGTGTCGCAACAACAAGATTTCTATCGCCGTCGGTCACCTCAACCCAGCAAAGCTCGTCGCCCTCGTCAAGATTGATTGCGATAATACCTGTTTTTCTGATATTTGCATATTGGTCGATTGCGGTACGCTTAATTACACCGTTTCTCGTAACCATGCAAAGATATGCTCTGTTTTCGCTGTTTTCATCGTCCTCTTTCGGGATTTTAACCATTGCGGAAACCTTTTCGTCCTGCTCAATGGGGAGGAGGTTGACAACATTCATACCCTTGCTTGTTCTTGAAGCCTCGGGAATTTCGTAGCCTTTAATTTTGAAAACCTTGCCCTTATTGGTGAAAATAAGCACTCTGTCGTGTGTGGAGCATGCAAACATAGTTTTTGCATAGTCCTCCTCGCGGCGCGACATACCCATAATACCCTTGCCGCCTCTGTTTTGAGCCTTGTAGGTGTCAACAGTCTGGCGCTTCATATATCCCTTTTCGGTCAGGGTGAGTATGCAATCCTCAACCGGAATAAGGTCCTCATCCTCAACATCACCTGTGAATGCGGAAATTTCCGTTCTTCTTTCATCGCCGAATTTGTCTGCGATTTCGCGGCTTTCCTGCTTGATAATGTCGCAAATTCTCTGCTCGCTTGCAAGAATTGAAAGATAGTCCTTGATTTTCTCGTGGAGTTCGTTCAATTCGTTCATTATTTTTTCAATTTCAAGTCCTGCCAACTGACCCAAACGGTAAGCAACGATTGCGCTTGCCTGCGGATCGTCAAAGCCGAACTTGTCCATAATTGCCTGCTTTGCCTCGGCTTGACCGCCCTTGCAGGCACGGATTGTTGCGATAACCTCGTCAACAATATCAATCGCCTTTGCAAGTCCCTCCAAAATGTGCGCTCTTGTCTGCGCCTTGTCAAGGTCAAACTGTGTTCTTCTTCTAATGACCTGCTTTTGGAATTCAATATATTTTTGCAAAATTTCCTTAAGGGTCAAAACCTTCGGCACGCCGTCATCAAGCGCAAGCATAATTGCACCGAATGTAACCTGCATATCGGTCAATTTATAAAGATTGTTGAGCACAACCTGTGCGTTTGCATCTCTCTTTACAAGCACTTCAATGTGCATACCGCGTCTGTCGGAGTAGTCCTGAACATCGGCTACACCCTCAAGTCTTTTTTCTTTTACCAAATCGGCAATTCTTGTGATAAGTCTTGCCTTGTTTACGCCGTAGGGAATTTCGGAGACAACGATTTTAAATCTGTCGCCCTTTGTTTCGATAATTTCTGCCCTTGCGCGCACATAAATCTTGCCTCTGCCGGTTGCATAAGCCTCTCTGATTCCCTTTGCGCCCATAATAATGCCGCCTGTCGGGAAATCGGGACCCTTGATATATTGCATAATATCTTCAAGCTGTGCGTCCGGATTGTCGATAAGACAGCACATGCCCTCAACCGTTTCACGCATATTGTGCGGAGGAATGTTTGTAGCCATACCTACCGCGATACCCGATGAGCCGTTTACAAGCAAGTTCGGGAATCTTGACGGCAAAACAGACGGCTCTGTTGTTGTATCGTCAAAATTCGGTGTAAAATCGACGGTGTTTTTCTTAATATCGTCAAGCATTTTCATTGCTGTCTTGCTGAGCCTTGACTCGGTGTAACGGTAAGCAGCCGCAGGGTCGCCGTCGATAGAGCCGAAGTTGCCGTGACCGTCAACAAGAATGTGGCGCATTGAGAATGTTTGCGCAAGTCTTACCATTGCGTCATATACGGATGCGTCGCCGTGCGGATGATAGTGACCGAGCACTTCACCGACGGTGGTTGCGCACTTACGGTATGGGTTTGTCGGATATAAATTGTTATCGTACATTGCATACAGAATTCTTCTGTGAACAGGCTTTAAACCGTCGCGCACATCGGGGAGCGCACGGCTTACGATAACTGACATTGAGTAATCAAGAAACGCTTTTCTGATTTCGCTGCTGATTTCAACATCTACGATTTTTTGGTTATCATATCGTATTTCTTCGTTCATTTATAATGCTCCTATATATAAGGTTGTCAATTGATTTTTGATTAAATATCAAGGTTTTGAACAAATTTTGCGTTCTTTTCGATAAATTCTCTTCTCGGCTCAACATTGTCGCCCATAAGAATAGAGAAGTTTTCGCTTGCTCTTTGCGCATCGTCGATTGTGACTCTGAGCATTGTTCTGAATTCGGGGTCCATTGTTGTTTCCCAAAGTTGTTGCGGGTCCATCTCACCGAGACCTTTGTATCGCTGAATGTCGCAGTCGCCGCCGAATTCGGCAATTTCGGAGTCCCTTTGCTCCTCGGAGAAAGCATATGCGCTCTTTTTGCCCTTTGAAATTTTGAAAAGCGGCGGTTGTGCAAGATAAACATAGCCGTCCTCGATAATTTGCGGCATATATCTGAAGAAGAATGTCAAAAGCAATGTTCTGATATGTGCACCGTCGACATCGGCATCCGCCATAATGATGATTTTGTGATAGCGGAGCTTTGAAATATCAAAGTCCTCGCCGATTCCCGTACCGAGAGCCATTACAACAGGCACAAGTTTTTCGTTTGTGATTACCTTGTCAACTCTTGCCTTTTCAACATTAAGCATTTTACCCCAAAGCGGAAGTATTGCCATATGTTCTCTGTCTCTGCCCTCTTTTGCGGAACCGCCTGCCGAGTCACCCTCGACGATATAGATTTCACACTTTGTCGGGTCCTTGCTTGTGCAGTCTGCAAGTTTGCCGGGGAGCGAATTGCTTTCAAGCGGCGATTTTCTTCTTGCGTTTTCTCTCGCCTTTCTTGCTGCCTCTCTTGCCCTTGATGCGTCAAGAGCTTTGCCGAGCAATGTTTTCGCAACCTGCGGATGTTCCTCAAAATATGTCATAAGCTTGTCATAAACAAGCGATGAAACAAGACCTGTAATATCGGTGTTGCCGAGTTTACCCTTTGTCTGACCCTCAAACTGTGCCTCTGTCAGCTTAACGCTGATAACGGCTGTGATACCCTCACGAACATCGTCGCCCGAGAATTTTTTGTCGCTGTCCTTCAAAATATTGAATTTTTTGCCGTAATCGTTAAATACACGGGTAAGCGCCGTTTTAAATCCCGTTTCGTGGGTACCGCCGTCGATTGTGTTAATGTTATTTGCAAACGAAAGCAGCGTTTCGGTGTAGCCGTCGGTGTAGCAAAGCGCAACCTCTGCGCTTCTGTCGTCCTTCGTTGTTGAAATGTGGATAACTTCGTCCTGAATCGGAGTAAATCCGCGGCTTTCGTTAATCCATTCTACGAACGAGCGAATACCGCCCTCGTAGCAATAAACCGATGTGTGCTCCTCGTCGTCATATCTGTCATCGGAGTCGCGCTCAAACTTTTCTCTCTTGTCGCAAAGGCTGATTGAAAGACCGGCATTAAGAAATGCCTGCTCTCTGAGTCTGCGCTGAAGAATGTCAAACGAATATTTTGTTGTTTCTTGGAAAATGTCGGCGTCTGCTTTAAATCTGATAAGCGTGCCGTGTTCGCTTTCGCTCACATCCTTGATGATATGCAAATCGTCAACCGGTTTGCCTCTTTCAAATCTTTGTGCATAAACATGGCCGTTTTGAGTTACCTCAACCTCGAGCCATTCCGAAAGTGCGTTTACAACGGACGAACCAACGCCGTGCAAACCGCCCGAAACTTTGTAGCCCGAGCCGCCGAATTTACCGCCGGCATGAAGCACCGTCAAAACAACGGTTACTGCCGGAAGTCCTGTCTTTTCGTTGATACCTGTCGGAATACCGCGGCCGTTATCCTTAACGGATATAATATTTCCGGGCAAAATTTCCGTTTCAATATGTGTGCAGACACCTGCGAGAGCCTCGTCGATTGAGTTATCGACAATCTCGTAAACAAGGTGGTGCAATCCTCTCGGTCCTGTCGAGCCGATATACATACCGGGGCGCTTTCTTACTGCCTCCAAACCCTCAAGAACCTGAATACTGTCCTCGTTATAATCGTCTGTTACAACGGTGTCCATATCCTCTTCTTCAAGGTTGGTTTCATTAATGATTTCGTCTTTAATTTCGTCAGCCATAAATATTCCTCATTTTATGAATTTATATGTTAATCTTATTTTTAACTGAATTAATTACTTGCTCAAACTGAGCCTTTTTGCTCTTTTACTCAGCGTTCCCGTGTTGACGGGGCTGATGTAAACCTCTCTGTCCGTCACAATAAAACTTTTCGGCAAATCATAGTTTACATAAACCACTCTGCCGTCTTTTTGCGCCTTGTTTAAATAGTCGCGCGTTGCCTTGTTGACGGTTGATGTGTCCATATCAAAAATGCCTATTATATTTTTATCCGTAATAACGGTGTCCTCACCAAGGTGTAAAAACATAATTTCTCCGTCAGTCGATAATTTTGCCGCCGTCAATATGAAATGTTTTGCCTTTTTTGAGGCGCAAAATAGTTTCTTTATCACAGCAGGTAATGAAAACCTGCCAATTTTTTATATGGTTTAAGATATAATCCTGCCTTTTTTCGTCAAGTTCGCTCATAACATCGTCGAGCAGAGCAATCGGTTCAATTTCAGTCATTTTTTTCAGCAAACTTGCCTCCGCAAGCTTTAGCGCAAGCACGCAACTTCTTTGCTGACCCTGCGAGCCGTAAATTCTCGCGCTTGTGCCGTTGATTAATATATCAATATCGTCCCTGTGAGGACCTTTTGTTGTTGTTTTGTTAATTATGTCGGCTGTTTTGCTGCTCTCAAAAGCCGAAAGCAGATTTTGTTTGATTATATTCAAATCAGCGTCAAATTCGGCACAGGAGGAATATATCAAATCAATATTTTCTCTCCCGCTGCTGATGCCCGAAAAAATATCTTTTACAAACGGTTTAAGCGCTTCAATATATTTGAGCCTTTGATAAACGATTTTTGCGCCGATTTTTGCAAGATTGCCGTCCCAAACATAAAGCATACTGTCAAGTTCGGGATTTTTAGCCAAATCTTTAAGCAATGTGTTTCGTTGCAAAAGTGCTCTGTTATATTCTTTAAGCAGGTTTCTGTAGTTTGATTTCAACTGACACAGCGCATTGTCGATAAATTTGCGCCTTTCGCTCGGTCCGTCTTTTATCATGCTTAAATGAATCGGCGAAAACACAACCGCCTTAAGTTCGTTGCCGAGTTCTGCGACAGAACGCTTTTTTATTCCGTTGAGCATTGCCTGTCTTTTGCCTTTAATCAAAATTTCGGCATTTTGCTCTCTGTCATTTGATGTGAAATCAATATTGAGTCTGCTGTATTCACAACCGATTTTGACAAGCTGACTGTCCTTTACGCCGCGAAAACTTTTTGACCCGGTAAAAAGATACACCGCCTCAATCAAATTTGTTTTGCCCTGCGCATTTTCGCCCCAAATTATGTTTACATCGTCAAATTCGGCAGTCATATTCTCAATATTTCTGAAATTTTCGATTTTAATATCGTTAATCTTCATTTGCAATTAAATAATCTGTAGAAAAAACGCTCACAACATCGCCGGGGCGGATTTTTTTGCCCCTTGCCGTGCAAACTTCACCGTTCACCTTGACAAGACCGCCTTGAATAAACTCTTTGGCTTGACCGCCCGTTTCGCTTATTCCTTTAAATTTCAAAAGCGATTGCAGTTGAATAAAATCTGTCCTGATTTTAACGGTTTCTTTATTATGTTCTTTAACAGTAACCTTAATTTTCATTTCTAAGCCTCATCGGTAATACCAAGAATAAGAAATTATTGCCCTCAAGCGGCATAACCTTAACCGGGCTGACCGGTCCGTTAAGCTCGATTTTTACCTCGTCGGTGTCTGCGGCATTGAGCGCGTCAAGCACAAACTTTGAGTTAAAGCCGATTTCAACTCTGTTGCCCGAGGTGTTTGCGTGTGTATAGTCAACAACCCTGCCGAGGCTTGAAACGGTTGAAACTCTCATTTGGTCGCCGTCAAACAAGCATCTGATTGGGTTTTTCTGGTTGTTTTCGATAACAGGCAGTGTTTTTTCGATACAATCAATTGCGTCTTTTGTGTTAATTAAAACGGTGGTTGTAATTGTTTTCGGCACTGCGCTTGTGTAATCCAAAAATTCTCCGTCAAGCAAACGGCTGATAATAGAATAATTTTTAATATCAAATACAATATGTCTTTTGCCGATATTAATTGATATATTTTCGTCGCTTTCGGGATCAATGATTTTAACAAATTCTCTGATTGTTTTTTTAGGCACGATAAATGTCATTTCGTCGCCACTGTAATTGATTTTTTCTTTTCTGATAGCGAGTCTGTATCCGTCAACACCGATAAGTGTCAATTCGTTTTCATTAATTTCAAATTTAAGTCCTGTATATACGGGTTTTGACGCCTCATTGTCGGCAACTGCAAACAGCGTTTGCATAATCATTGAATAAATCAAACTTTGGCTGATTTCAAACGGAAAACCGTCGTTAACCGATGGGAGTTCGGGATAATCTTCTGCGTCAATTCCTGTGATATTATATTGAGCGGCACCGCTGATGATTGAAACCGAAGTTCCGTTTGTTTCAACAGTAACATCAACATCGGCAAGTTTTCTGATAATGTCGCACAAAACTTTTGCATTAATTACTATTGCACCCGGCTCAACAACATCAACCGATAATATTGTATTAATACCGAATTCAAAGTCATAGCCGGTAAGGCTCAATGTGTCGGAGCCGCACTCAATCAAAATGCCCTCAATTGTCGGAATAGTCACCTTTGTGCTTACCGCTCTGATTACATTGTTACAGGCATTGCTTAATTCTTTTGTGTCGCAGGTAAATTTCATAATTTTTCTCCGTAAATCAATATAAATAGTTTTAGTAGTATTAGTAGTGGGTGTGTAAAGTGTTGAAAATTATCAAAACCGTTTAATAATGCAATATTCGGCACAAAAATTTTCAAACGCCGTTTGTGTAATAAATGTTGAAAATGTTGAAAAATATTTTTTTCAACATACCGTGTGCAAAATTGCAGTGTGGAAAATGAAAATTATGTGGAAAATCGGATAATAAATTTAATTGTTATCTGTAATCCTTAATATTGCTTATAATGTCGCTGACCTGAGAATTAAGGGTTGAATCCGTTTTGATTCTCTCCTCCATTTTTTCAATGTTATACATAACGGTCGAATGGTCTCTGTTAAATTTACTGCCGATATTTTTGTAGCTCATATCGGTAACTTCTCTTATTATGTAAAAACACATTTTTCTTGCGTCGGACACATTTGCCGTGTGTTTTTTGCTCATAATGTCATCAACCGAAACACCGGTTGTTCTGCTTACTTCGTCAACAATTCTGTCAACAGTTACATGAAGCGGTTGAACATCGGTCAAAATATCTTTGATTGCCGTTTGTGCAAGTGCAATTGTCGGCTTTTGCTCGCCGAAAACGCACATTGCGTGCAATTTTTTTGTTATTCCCTCAAGCTGACGGATATTTGATTTAATTTGACCTGCTATGTATTGAATTACATTATCGTCAATTTCAAAATTAAGAAGCTCCGCCTTGCGCTTGATGATTGCACAGCGTGTGTCATACTCAGGTGTCTGAATGTCTGCAAGCAAGCCGCTTACAAATCTCGATGCAAGTCTGTCTGTCAGCGATTTGATTTCTTTAGGCGGTCTGTCGGCTGTTAAAACAACCTGTTTTCCGTTGTCAACAAGTGCGTTGAAAGTATGGAAAAACTCCTCCTCCGTCGAATCCTTGCCGGCAATAAACTGAATATCGTCAACAAGAAAAACATCAATATTTCTGTATTTGTTTCTAAACTCCTCGTTGTTTTTCTTATACATATTTGCAAGAAATTCGTTCAAAAATTCCTCACAGGTGACATAAACAACTTTCATATCGGGATAATTTCTGCGCACCTCATAGCTGATTGCATTTAAGATATGAGTTTTGCCGAGTCCCGAATTACCGTAAATGAAAAGCGGATTGTAGTTTGAAAGGTTGTTGCCTTTGCTTATCTGTCCGCCCGGGTCTGCGGCGATTGCCTTTGCCGCCGTGTATGCAAATTTGTTTGACGGACCTACGATAAAGTTGTCAAAAGTAAATGTTTCGTTTTTAAAATCTTCCAAATCCTGCTGATTTTTTTCACTTTCGGTCAAAAAATCCTCGGGGCTTGTGTAATCAATCTCAACAGGAAAGCCGCAAACAGCCTCAAATGCCTCGTTCAAAAGCTCGCCGTATTGACCGACAACGGTGTTTTTCTTGAAAGAGTTTGAAAATTTCAAAACAACCTTGCCGTTATTAAAATCGCCTATTTCAATCGGCAACAGCCAAAGTGTAAAAGCCGTTTCGTTTATTCTTTGCTTGCAATAGTCAAGCACGCTTTGCCATAATTCTTCAAATGTGTCCATAAATTTCCTCTCGTCGAACAATTTTTTATATCAATAAACGCCATTTGGGCGCACTAATCCACATATATATTATTATATAT
>ERZ1034844.465-NODE-465-length-22430-cov-15.734034_pt1 | contig 22430 bp, 17 predicted proteins | sample MGYA00520594_ERZ1034844 | MGnify/ENA primary metagenome ERZ1034844 (study PRJEB33766, sample SAMN09781733) | gut metagenome | biome: gut microbiome | host: Homo sapiens | place: Madagascar | study: EMG produced TPA metagenomics assembly of the PRJNA485056 data... | reverse complement strand
TTCCATATCCGCAAAATCCCCTTAGCCAATTCCTTTATTGATATATATGCGGAATATCCAAAAAATATGACAAGATTTTTCTCAATCCTTCTGTTTAATAATATGTTTCATCACAAACTGCATCATGGGGCCTATGGCAATGACGCAGACTACGGTGCCGATGCCGATGACGCCGCCGAAGAAATAGCCGCAGACAAGGTAGCAGGCATCCACCAGCACCCGGATAAGTCCAAAGGGCTTTTTCGTGCGGTTGGCAATGGCAAGGTACAGCGCATCGTTGGGAGCCACGCCTATTCCCGCGGATTTAAGCAGTGGAAAACCTATGGACACGACCACGCAGGTCAGGGCAAATTCCAGTGCAATAACCGGAATGGACGGTTCTTTCGGCAAAATAACGGCTACCACCCTGGTCATACCGTCCAGAAACAGTCCCGCAAACGCCACGGCAAATACCATGCCAATCTTAAACTGCGTCCTGTCCAGCAGAAACACAATGATTAAAAGTACCAGTGTCAGCAGAAAGTTTGCCGTTCCCACGCTGACGGAACATACCTTGGAAAGTCCCTGCATGAATACGGTAAAGGAGTCCGACCCAATTCCTATCTGCAGGAAAGAGGCGACTGCCAGCTGTATAATGGCAAGTCCGGCAAAAAAGCGCAGCAACGTCAGGGGCGTCAGGGATAAAATCCCCGTTTTCTGTAAAAATGATTTTGTCTTTTCCTTCATAAAAAATAAACCGGCTTCGTGTAATTTATTTGCAAAAATTTAGTATTCCATGGTGTCCAGGTACTTCATGTAGTTTACGACCATGAGAGCAATCTTGAAGGTCAGGGCATCGTCGAAGATGCGGATGTCCAGTCCCGTGCATTTCTGCATTTTCTCAATACGGTAGACCAGTGTATTCCGGTGCACAAACAACTGTCTGGAGGTTTCGGAAACGTTCAGGTTGTTTTCAAAGAACTTATTGATGGTTGTGAGCATTTCCTCATCCAGTTCCTCCGGAATGGAGTCACCGAAAATCTCCTTGATGAAAATTCTGCAAAGGTTAATGGGAAGCTGGTAAATCAAACGTCCTATTCCCAGTGTGCTGTACGCCATAACATCCTTTTCCGCGTAGAAAATCTTGCCAACATCCAGAGACATTTTCGCTTCCTTATAGGATTTGGAAACGTCCTTAAGCTCCGACACCACAGTACCGAAGGCAACCTTGACGTTGAGCATGGCTTCCGTATTCATCATATCCACTATGGTGTTGGCAATATCCAGAAGGGAGTCCTGGGTATAACCATCCTCCAGGGATTTAATCAAAATTACATTGCTTTCATCCACAGAGGTAATGTAATCGCCGTTCTGTGCGGAAAACATTCCTTTCAGAAGCTCTGTGACAATACCGTCCTTTTCCGATTTTGTTTCAATCAAATAAACCAGGCGGGGTACACTGACCTCAATGTGCAGCTTTTTAGCCCGGTTGTAGATATCCACTAAAAGCAGGTTGTCTAAAAGCAGGTTCTGGAAGAAATTGTTTCTGTCAAACCTCTCCTTATACGCAATAATCAGATTTTGCAGCTGGCAGACAGCGATTTTCCCCACCATGTAAACATCGTCCGAGGTTCCTCTTGCCACCAGTATATACACAACTTCCCCCTCATCCAGCACTTTCAGCAGGTGTTCATTGCCAATCACCTGACTGTCTGCCGGTGATTGGGCAAAACTTGTCACAAAGTCATTGGAAAGGCTTCCTTTTTCTGCTGTAGACGCTACCAGACTGCCTGTGATGTCGTAGATGCAAAGGTCAACCTTGGTAATCGCTTTTAATTCGTCAATGCTCGTCTGAATAACCTGGTTTGAAATCATAAACCGAAATCCCCTCTTTCTTTTTATTATCCGTAAATGCAAAAACGGGGGTGCATATGCACCCCCGAAGTGTTTGTTTATTAGTTGGTAATAACCTGCTCGGTATCCTTATCGAATACGTGAATTTTTTCAACATCCAGAGCAAATCTTACGGTATCGCCAGGTCTTGCAGTGGTACGGGAATCTACTCTTGCAGTTACAGGGAACTCTTCCAGATCGAAGTACAGATATACTTCAGCACCCAGTAATTCGTATACCTTGATGGTAGATTCGAATACACTGTTAGGAGAAGCTTCGATGTACATTTCGGAATCATATACATCTTCAGGACGGATACCGAAGGTAACAACCTTTCCGTCATAACCACCGTCAATCAGCTTCTTGGATTTAGCAGGAGGAAGAGGAATGCTGTGACCGGCAATCTTTAAGTTAGCTACATCGCCTGCTACTTCTACAGTTGCATCTAAGAAGTTCATCTGCGGAGATCCCATGAATCCTGCTACGAACAGGTTGCAAGGCTTCTCATACAGATTCTGAGGAGTATCTACCTGCTGGATAACGCCGTCCTTCATAACAACGATTCTGGTACCAAGGGTCATAGCCTCGGTCTGGTCATGTGTAACGTAGATGATGGTGGTGCCCAGTCTCTGATGCAGCTTAGCGATCTCGATACGCATCTGTACACGCAGCTTAGCATCCAGGTTGGACAGAGGCTCATCCATCAGGAATACCTTAGGGTTACGAACGATTGCACGTCCCATGGCAACACGCTGTCTCTGACCACCGGACAGAGCCTTAGGCTTACGATCAAGCAGCGGAGTCAAATCCAGAATCTTTGCTGCTTCCTTAACCATCTTATCAATCTGATCCTTGGGAACTTTTCTCAGCTTCAGACCGAATGCCATGTTGTCATATACGGACATATGAGGATACAGAGCGTAGTTCTGGAATACCATTGCGATATCTCTGTCCTTGGGCTCTACATCGTTAACTACCTTGTCACCGATCTTCAGTTCACCGGAAGAGATATCTTCCAGACCTGCGATCATACGAAGAGTGGTGGACTTACCACATCCGGAAGGACCTACGAAAATAATAAACTCCTGATCTGCGATCTCAAGGTTAAAATCCTTAACAGCTTCAAAACCGTTAGGATATACTTTGCAGACATTCTTTAAAGATAAACTTGCCATTTGAAAATACTCCTTTCATATTTACAATGTTATTTTCTCTCTTTGTGAAACAATATGTCTCGTTTGAATCTGGAATCAGTATAACGAAAATTACGAAAATGTGCCATACCACTATTTCACAAAGATTTTGAATCATATTGTAAGAATTGCTTATAAACTTTGCTTTTTTTCGAAATGCTTGTCAGATTGAACAAATCTGTCCGCATTTCTTGGACATTTTCCACAAGCAGCATTCTACTTTGTCTCTTTTTCCGGCTTTTTATAGAAAGTAAGCTGATTTTTACCATGTCTTTTTGACACATACAGCGCATTATCCGCCGATTTGTATAATTCTTCGAATGTCTTGCCGTCTCCGGGGAATACTGCTGCGCCCACACTGGCCGTCACAGAATATTTCACATACTCTCCCACTTCAAACTGATGGAAAAACTGCTCGATCTTTTTGCCTTCACGCTCAATCATGGAGACCTCACGGATATCCTTCAGAAATACCATGAACTCATCACCGCCGGTACGTCCTACGATATCCGTTGCGCGGAACATAGACTGCAGCCGCACTGCCAGATTACGCAGCACTTCATCGCCAAAGGCATGTCCCATGGTATCGTTGATCTTCTTGAAATTATCGACATCCAGGACGAACAGCACACCCTGTTTGTCTGGATATTTTTCCATGTATTCACGGATCTTACGTTCCGTCGCCATCTTATTATTTAGATCCGTGAGCAGGTCGGTATCCGCTTTATCTTCCAACACTTTGCTGTGCTCGGATGCCTTAATACGCACCAGCACATTGATCACTGTAATTACAATGATTGCAACAGCGATAGAAATGCTGATCTTAAAGATCAGATTCACGATCGGTTTTTGGAAGGTCTCCTGAATTCCGGACAAATAGGACTCGTCAATACCTACGACCAGATTCCAGTCAGTCCCTTCGATTGGGAAATGACAGATAATCTTCTTCACTCCGTTTTCATCGATATGGAGAATGCCGTTGATACCTTTTTGCTGCTGTCTGTCAAACAGCGTCCAACTGCCCAGACTTTCTGCGGTTCCCTTCAGCGAGTTCCAGAAGTCGTTCTGTAATATTGTGGTTCCGTCTGTAGCTCCGTAGCGGGCCATAATCATGCCGTTGCGATTAACCAGGGAAAAGAATGCCTTATCCCCATACACGGAATTATCAAAGAAATCCGCAATTGCTTCCGGCTTCATATAGCTGATCAGGTATCCTGTCACGTTACCGGAATTTGTAATGGGGCATACGTAAACAAACGCGGAAGCCTCCGTGATTTCATCCGTCTTAACATACAGGTAATGTCCGGAGGAACCGATAATACCGTCATAATAATTCAGCTTGGTCATGTCGATCGTGTTTCGGTCATTCAGGACACCTTTTCCGTTGATTGCGCAATAAGCCGCCATGTAGGCATCACTTGCTTTTACGATTGTATCCAGTTTTTCCTGCACGAAAGCATCACTTCTGTCCGGACGTCCCGCCATAATGGAAGCGACAGCATCCGTAAGATTGCTCAAAGCATTCAGTTTATCGTCCACCCCGGCAGAATAATAAAAACCAATCTGTTCCGCCTGATCGTCCACGACTGCACGAATGGATGCATTCATCTTATCATTAAAGTCATATATACTCAGAACCAATGCAACGATCAATAATGCACACGGAAGAATCCATTGGAGGAAAATTTCCCCTATTTTTCTCTTCTGCATATTCTGATCACCCCTTTGTCTACTGTACGGTAATGCATCTTTACATCTTTTGTTTCTTGCCTATTACCTTTGTTACTGTTACTGCCTGTTTACTTCTCTATTACTTTTCGTCTATTTTAATGCTTTCATCTATTTCGTCATGGAAGACTCTCTCATCCTCTTCGGGAGAAACCTCCGGTGCAGGCTCCTGCTCTGACAGGATCTGGTCTTCCAGTTTCTGGAAGAACTTATTGTACAGCATTGCAGACGCATAAGCCGGCAGTGAAAATCCAAACAGGAAAATGATCGGTATCAGTCGTAAAGAAACCAGATATATGATCAGTGGGAAAAATGCCATAACAAACATTACCAGCGTCTTGGGCAATTGCAGAATGCTCATAATAAAAGCATTTCTGATTGTTCCCATAACCGAATTGTCAAATTTTGCAAGTACCGGGAATACATAAAGGGATGCACAAATCACCAATACGGCTGCCGCCATGATCAATACGATCAGCACTTTGCTGAATTCCATGCCGGACTTTGTAATGATATAGTAATCACCGCCCAGGATCGCTGCTACCAGCAAAATCAGCAGCCAGATCAGCGTCGCCTGACGGAAATTGGTCTTAAAAGACTTAAAATAGCTTCTTGTGATGTAGCTTTCCTCATTACGCACGATCTTCAGTGCCACATAATGCAGGGAAGTAAATGCTGCACCTGCGGTAATAATGGGGATACAGCAGATCAAAGTCAAAATATTCAGCCACATCAGGTCTGCCATTTTATTCAATACATTCATTAACGGGCTGTCGAGATCAAAAATTTTCATTGTATCAATTCCTTTACTTCATTGTAGATTTATAAAAACTTTTCCATCGGTGTGACACGGATCCCGGAAATGGCTTCCTCTTCATGCACCGCATGAAATCCCAGCTTCTGATAGAATCCGACGGCATACGGCGCCGCTTTTAACGACATATACCGCTCCCCCTCTTCCTGTTTCAGATACTCACACATTCTTCTCATAAGATTCCGTCCCACACCTCTTAGATGATATGCTTCATCCACGAAAAGAAGTGATAAATGATTATAATTCCGCACGGAAGCCGCACCGATGATCCTGGTTCCGTCCAGTGCCACCATCATCTGATATCTCCCTTGCAGAAATGACTTATAGAGGTGCTCATCCGTAATAAAATCATAGAAATTACGAATGCCCTCCTCTGTATAATCCGCCGCCTCATATTTCATAAAAGTCTTCCAGATCATATCCATGGCCGGGATCCAGTCTTTTTCCCCCGCCCATCTGATCTCATACGTCCACGCTGCAGCATCCGGCATATCCGCACCGCCTCTCTGTAAGATTTCCGTCTTAAGCCAAACCGGGAATTTCTCTCAGGATCCATTGCCAGATATCTTCCATGGCAGTTTCACGGTCATCTTCATTCAAAAGCTCATGTCTGTCATTTTCATACAGCTTCACGGTAATATTCTTAACTCCGGCCTTTTTCAAAGAATCACAGGCTTTGTGTACACCTTTTCCGTAATCTCCGACGGGATCCTCCGCTCCGGAGATCATCAGAATCGGAAGATTCTGAGGTACTTTTTCCAGATTTTCCTGCTTCTGTAATCTGGAAATCAATTCAAATAAGGTCTGGAATCCATTCACGGTAAAAGTAAAACCGCACAGTTCATCCGCAATATACCGATCCACATTCTCTGTATTCTGACTCAGCCAGTCGCTGGAGGTTCTGGGATTGTCAATGCGCTTGTTGTATCCACCAAACGCAGCTTTGTCAATAAAATGGCTCACATGCTTCGAGCCGCAGAACAGTTTCTGTACGCCTGCCATTGCCTTGGAGCACAGGATCAGTCCCTTCGACTGCATTCCGGTTCCCACGATTACCGCACCGTCGATGCCCTTTCCGTAACGGCACAGATAATTCCTTGTGATAAAAGAGCCCATGCTGTGTCCCAGAATAATATAAGGGACATTCGGATACTGTTCTTCGGTGATCTTTTTCAGGCGATGCACATCACGCACCACTACCGTCGCCGGATCCTGTTCGCAGAAATAACCGTAGGTTCCGCCGTCCGCCACAGACTTTCCATGTCCAAGATGATCTTCACCGGTTACAAGAAGTCCTCTCTGTGTGAGATACTCCGCCAGATTTTCATAACGTTCCACGTACTCTGCCATACCGTGTACTACCTGAACAATCCCTTTTACGTTGCCGTCATCGGGTATATAGCGTACTGCATGGATACGGTTCTCACCATCCCGGGAATCAAAGTAAAACTCTTCTTTTCTCATAGGGCCTCCTTGGTTGTGGAAAATCGTAAGACGCACAAAACAAATGTCTGTGTCACAGCCATTTGTTTTGTCGTTTTTATACATTATATATCATATCACCCAAAAAATTAAGTCCTTTATTGCTTTTTTCGTAAAATTTAACCAATGGTTCTCACAAAAGACATTAGCAGACTTCTGCACCTGCCGGCATCTTTTTCTCCGGGGTTACCAACGCAAGGTTGCCTTCCGCATCTTCTGCGCAGAGAATCATGCCTTCAGACAATACACCGGCCAGTTTTGCAGGCTTTAAGTTGGTCAGTACCACTACTTTTTTGCCGACCATTTCCTCGGGACTGTAATGTGCCTTGATGCCGGAGACGATCTGACGTACCTGACTGCCGATCTTTACCTGGCTGCACAGTAGCTTTTTGGACTTGGGCACTGCCTCACAGGAGATGATTTCTCCTACCTGGAACTGCATTTTGGCAAAATCATCATATTCGATCTCTGCCTTGGGCTCCAGGTCGATTGCTTCCTGTTCTGCCTTCTCTGCCTCGGCATTTGCTTCTTCGGCTTCATGTGCCGCTGCCGCTTTCACCATAGCTTCTTCCAGTTCTGCTTCCTTCTTTGCAACATCCTTCATATCCAGACGGGCGAAGAGGATTTCTGGCTGATCGGTCACTTTGTTGCCGCTTACGTATAAGCCGAACTGCTCCAGTTCATCAAAGTCACGCAGAGAGGTATTTAACTGCTTCGCGATCTTCTCTGCGGTCTCGGGCATATAAGGCTCCAGAAGAGACGCACCGATGATGATGCCTTCTACCAGATTGTACAGCACGGTTGCCAGGCGGTCTGCCTTGGCCTCGTCCTTGGCCAGTACCCATGGTTCGGTCTCGTCGATGTATTTGTTGCAGCGTTTGAAGATGCCGAAGATCTCGGTCAGGGCATCTGCCACGCGCAGTTCTTCCATTTTAGCGACTACTTTTGCATAAGTGCCGGTCACGGTCTGCTTCAGATCCGCATCCACGGCCGCATCGTTCTCGGTCAGTTGTACTTTTTTATCTTCTACCACGCCGCCAAAGTACTTGTTGCTCATGGAGATGGTGCGGTTCACCAGGTTGCCCAGAGTATTGGCCAGATCGGAATTGGTGCGCTCCGCCACCAGTTCCCATGTCAGGTTACCGTCGTTTTCGAAAGGCATCTCGTGCAATACATAATAACGAACGGCATCCACACCGAAATAATCTACCAGATCATCTGCATAGACAACGTTACCTTTGGATTTGCTCATCTTGCCGCCGCCCATGAGGAGCCAGGGATGTCCGAATACCTGCTTCGGCAGGGGCTCACCCAGTGCCATCAGGAAAATAGGCCAGTAGATCGTATGGAACCGGATGATATCCTTACCGATCAGGTGCAGGTCGGCGGGCCACAGCTTCTTGTACTGCTCCGTGCTGTTGCCGTCTGCATCATAGCCGATACCGGTGATGTAGTTGGTCAGGGCATCCAGCCATACGTAGATGACATGCTTGGGATCGAAAGTCACCGGAATCCCCCAGGTAAAGGAAGTACGGGATACGCACAGATCCTGTAAGCCGGGAAGCAGGAAGTTGTTCATCATCTCGTTCTTGCGGGATACGGGCTGAATGAACTCGGGATGCTCATTAATGTGTTTGATCAGTCTGTCCGCATACTTGCTCATTCGGAAGAAGTAAGCTTCCTCCTTGGCAGGTTTTACCACACCGCCGCAGTCCGGGCACTTGCCGTCCACCAGCTGGGACTCGGTCCAGAAGGATTCACAGGGAGTACAGTACATTCCCTCGTAAGCTCCCTTATAGATGTCCCCCTGATCATAGAGACGCTTGAAGATCTTCTGTACCTGCTTCTCATGATCCTCATCGGTGGTACGGATGAACTTATCATAAGAAATATTCAGTAGATCGCACAATCCACGGATCACACCTGCGATCTTATCAACGTGTTCCTTCGGCGTAATGCCTGCTGCCTCTGCCTTCAGCTCGATCTTCTGACCGTGCTCATCGGTACCGGTCTGGAAGAAGACATCATAACCCTCTTTTCTTTTAAAACGCGCAATGCTGTCAGCCAGTACGATTTCGTAGTTGTTGCCGATATGGGGCTTGGCAGACGTATAGGCAATGGCAGTCGTAAGATAATATTTTCCCTTGTTTTCCATTGTGTCTGTTCTCCTTTTCTACTCCTATAACATATAACACTATCTAATGCCACACGGATTACTCCGCGCTCCCGCAATATTTGCCGGCATTAAAAAAGTCTCCTCAAAAAACATTATGTTTTTCAAGAAGACGAGCGTTATCCCGTGTTACCACTTCTCTTCGTCTGTACCTCACAGCACAGACCTCTTCGGGTCCGTAACCCTATCCGCTGTAACAGGCGGATCCTGTCGCAGCCTTCCTTTCACCGTTTGTTCTGTCCCGGTGTCCGTTCGGTGCGCCGCTCAGAAGCCATCTTCTCCATCTGTCCGTTTCATTCCTCTCAGCCTGCCGGAATGTTCTCTGTAAAACTTCTATAAAATAGATACTCTCTTCCTCATTGCATTTGTGTATTCTTACAGTAGCACAGGAAATCCGGACTGTCAATGCAGTTTTTGTTGCCATGCAATCGTAAAGGTGTATAATATTATATTATATAAGGTAACTTTTATAACATACATAAGAGGATATAAAATGAAACAAAGTAAATTGCCAAAGCAGACCTTGATCATTCTGGGCATTGCTCTGGTACTGGTAATTTCCACTGTCATGTGGAGTTCTGCGCAGATCACACAGGATACAAAGAAGGAAGTGCAGTCCACTCTCCGGGATGTTGCCACGCAGAACGCCCTGATCGTACAGCAGGAGATCCGTGAAAACTTCAACTTATTATACAGCCTTGCCGATGCGATCAGTGTTTCTCCGGATACAGCCAATGCCAGATCCATTGCCGCACAGTTGGAATCTTTCGTCTCCACCTATGAGTTTAAGCGGATCGGCTTCATCTCACCGGATGGTCAGGCAGTGAGCACTGACGGCTATGTACAAGATCTGTCCAGCAGAGATTTTTTCAAAGAGGGTATGCAGGGACTTCCCGGTATTACCAATACTCTTCAGGATCGAATGGGTACTCCGGAGCCCATCAATGTATTCAGCATTCCTGTATATGATCAGAGTGATTCCATTATCGGTGTTTTATTTGCCACCTATCGGAACCAGCATTTTGAAGAAATTTTAGGCGTGCAATCCTTTAATAATCAGGGATTCAGTTGTCTGGTAAATCAGGACGGTGACCTGATCGCCACATCTTCCAATGCACCGGCTTCCCTGCAGGAAGCTTACCGTATGTCCGATTATCTGGCTCAGAATGCCCGTAACGACCAGCCCTTGCAGGATCTGCATACGCTGCTTCAGAGTTCTTCTTCCAACGGTGGTTATTTCTATGGAGACAGTCAGAAGTATTATTACTATGCGGCTGCATTGGACAATCTCCGCAGCGACAGACAGTGGTTCATCCTGACTATTGTTCCCGATCAGGTACTTTCCAGTCGTTCCGCTCCGATATTGCTTCAGGTGCGGTTGCTGGTCCTGCTGATCATTGTGATCGCCGGAGTCGGTACTTTTGCTTTTGTGCACAGTATCCGGATACAGCGTAGACAATTATATCGTCTGGCCTATGTGGATCCTCTGACGAATGGTGATAATTTTGCCTGCTTCAAGGAGAAATTATCCCACCGAGACGGAGACAGCGGCTTCTATGTTGCCCTGGATCTTCAGGATTTCAAGCTGATCAATAATACCTGTGGTGTAGCCAAGGGTGACGAAACACTGTCGGAAGTATGGAATCTTCTGCAAACCGGTACGCATCTGGGTGAATTTTCCGCCCACATCAATGCAGACCGGTTCATCCTGTTCCTGCGGGATAATGACCGGCGTACCTTAGAACCCAGATTGGAGTGCCTGTGTCAGGATATTTCCAATCTGTCCACAAAGCTTAATATTCCGAAACTGTTCCCTCTGTGCGGTATTTATGAGACTGCCGATCACAAGGAAATCGAGCAAAATTACGGCAAGGCTGTACAGGCTAAGTATCCGATAAAGGGAAAACGTACCAGACATTATGCTTTTTATGAAGATCTGGATATCAAACAGCTCTCCGAGGATCGTCTGATGGAAGATGTCTTCGAAGACGCCCTGAAGAACGGAGAATTCCAGCTGTGGTATCAGCCGAAAGTAGACCCCGTCACCGGAAACATTCTGGGAGCGGAGGCTCTGATCCGTTGGAAGCGCCCCGACGGCACCATGCTCTCCCCCGGGAAGTTCATTCCATTATTTGAGAAAAACGGTAATATCACAACACTGGATGAATATGTGTTCCGCACAGTGTGCGCACAACAGCAGAGATGGCTGCAGGCCGGAACAACATTGTATCCGATTTCTGTAAATATTTCCAGAGTCAGCCTATACTACAGCAATGTGGTAGATAAGTACCGGGAGATTTTGAATTCTTTCCGGCTGGATCCGAAATATGTTCCGTTAGAGATCACTGAGAGTGCTACCATTGATAACAGTGATATTTCCTCCCTGATCGAGCAGTTCCATGAAGCAGGATTTACTTTACTGCTGGATGATTTCGGAAGCGGTTATTCTTCTCTGTCTTCGCTGAATGTCATGCATTTCGATACAATCAAGCTGGATAAGAGTCTGATCGATTACATTGGTGACCGGAACGGTGAAAAGCTGCTGCTGCACATCACACAGCTGCTGCAGAGCTTCGGTATGACTATTACTGCAGAGGGTGTAGAAACTTCGGATCAGGTAGAGTTTCTGAAGAATCTTCACTGTGATGATATTCAGGGTTACTACTTCTCGAAGCCATTACCGATAAATGAATTTGAAGATTTTGTAAGAAAGCATACAGGTCTGTAGGGTTCGCCCACAGACCTGCTTTATTTTCTCTGTTTCTGTCCTTTTATGCTATGTGCATATCTTTTACCGCTATTCTTTCCCCAAAATCAGGATTGAAAAGGCCGGAAGTGTAACCTCTGTACCATTTTGCTCTGCTGCATTTTCTGCGGTGTAAAGTTCTCCAAGCACTGTCAGATCCTCTGCTGCCGTCTCTCCCACCGTAAGTCCGGTCAGATCCACCGTTACCGGCTCCGCCGAAGTATTGCCAAGCATCAGTAACGTGCTGTCTTCATAACTTCTGGTCAGTGCAAAATACTGTTTTGCATCATCCGGTGCCGCCGAATATTGCTCCAGATAAACAGTCGTGCCTCTGGCGATTTCGGGATTCTGATTGCGAATCTTGATCACCTGTTTTACATAATTATAAATCGAATCCGGATCGTCCTGTTGTTCCTGCAGACTGTCAAATTTCATCTGAAAATCTTCCATATCCGCCGGTCCTTTACACATACCTGCAGCATTTTTGTCCTTGCTCCAGTACATCGGTGCCCGTTTATTCTCGTCTTTGCCGGAACCTTTCATCCCGAGTTCTTCGCCATAATAGAGGAATGCATTGCCGCTCATCAACAGGTTCAGGGCATTTCCCGTTTTTGTCTGTGCCTCGCTGTTTTCCCCTGCATAATATCCGGTGCTGCGTCCCATATCATGATTCGTGTAAAAAGGCGCATTGATATAATTCGCATTATATGCCTCATACATCGTCTGCTCCGCTTCCAGATTTTTCGCATAGGAAGCAGCGGACGCCTTGCCGTTTACCACATTGGCAATGATACCGGATTTATCGGCAAAAGTGAAATCAAACATACTGTCTGCGCCGCTCTCGTAATATTTTGCATAGGTATTCTGATCCGTCCAGCATTCACACACCAGATAATTCTCCGGATCTTTGCCATGCACATAGTCAGCAAACCAGCTTAAAATCTCTACATTGTCTTCCGTAGAGCCGGTGACATATTCTTTTACCGCATCCAGGCGGAAGCCGTCCACACCTCTGTCCAGCCAGAAATCCGCGACCTGCTCAAATTCCTGCCGTACCGCCTCATTTTCCAGATTCAGATCCGGCATGCCGTCCCAGAAGCGCGCCTCATAGTACCAGTCCGTTCCGTTTACCTGCGCATAACCGCTCTGTGCTTCTTTTGAAAAGTGATAATACTCCACGTAAGGGCACTCTGCAGGATCAGGTTCCGCTCCGTCCGGAAGGTTTTTCAAGTATTCCACAGCCTGTAAAAACCAGGGATGTTTACTGGAGGAATGATTCATCGCCAGATCCAGGATCACCCGGATCCCACGCTCGTGGCAGGCGGACAATAGTGCATCGAAATCTTCCAGCGTTCCATACTCCGGATCGATGTTTTCATAATCTGTCGTATCGTATTTGTGGTAGGTCGTAGAGGGCATGACCGGCATCAGCCAAAGTCCGTTTATGCCCAGATCCGTATCTGTCGTATCGTCACCATCGTTCAGATAGTCCAGCTTTTCCAGTACACCCCGGAGATCTCCGATACCGTCTCCATCGCTGTCATAAAAGGAATAAACGAACATTTCATAGTAGGTGCGGTATTTGTCATCCCGGATCTGTAATGCCCTGTTATCCTGTGCCAATGATTTTTCGTTTGACGCCGCCTGTGTCGACGCTGCCTGATCTGATAAGTCCTGTGATAATGTGGTCTGTGTCAGATCCGACACACCTGTATTCTGTGTTTCTGCAGTATTTCCTGTGGTATTCTTTCCGCAGGCTGTAACGGAAAATGCCATAGTTGCCACCAACATGATCGCTATTATTTTTTTTCTGTTCATATGTCCTTCTCCTTTATGCGAACCCGATTTTCCTTATCCCTGTCTTACTTTTCCTCATTGCCTGCAAGGTATCTCCGGCGTCATTCCGCTCTTCTCAAACCGGAACCACTTGAAGTCAAAATTGCATCCCGGCAGGAAGACAAAGGTTACTTTCTGCTCTCCTGCCACTTTTTTCAGAGGGAAATGCAGCTCTGTATATTCCTCGCTATGAAGGAACGGAAGCACCTGTGTCTCACCGTCTGTGAATCGTAACTGAATTGTATTCTGCTGCAGCGGTGTCCGTCCGCAGATGACAATGCTGTCAGTACCGGTTTCTCCAAAATCCATCCCGGTAAATTCCAGCGAAACATTATTGCCGATCTGTTCAATCGCATCTTCCGTCCGCACAAAGCTGTCACCATAGGTGATGCCGTCTGTGAGTGCAAACAGTTTCGCATAGGCCTTTTCCTGTTTGGTGAAATGAAATTCCTTCAGGAAAAATTTGTCTGCTGACACAATCGTCACATCAGTAACTCCCTTTAGTCTGACAGGCAATTCAAACGTATCCGGCTGGAACACTTCCCAGATTCCCGGTTTCTGATAGATCACTTCTCCTGCCAGTCTTCCGGCGGCAGGTTTTCCCTCCCAGATCTGAATCCTGTGAGGATCCTTGTCATTCGCGAACACAGACAGCGTGATCTCATTACTTCCAAACTCTCCGAAGTCGAGAGATTCATATACCAGTGCCGTAGGTAATGCCTTGTCTGTTCCCACACTGTTCTCCACGCCGCGGCTCACATCACCGCCGATACTTTCAGCATAAGAGATACCTGCCACCGGCTCATACGGTGACCGGAAGGTCTGTCCCATACCCTGCACGGTAAAATCAAGCTGTGAGATCAGTTTCACGGAAGACGTTCCGTTGCAGGTCATACATCTGACCTGAAAATTCCCGTCACTTATCGCTGTAATGCGGATGTTTTCACCGTCTTCCAGCTCTTCTAATTTTGCAATAGAACTGGGAATACCTGTCGGGTCTGTCACCTTCCAGATGCGTTTGCGGTCTGTAGCCGCCATCGGCCGGATCATGGTATGTATCACTGTCGAAGGATGTTCATGATCCAAAACTGTCGTCTCAGCCTGCAGTTCCAGTTTGCGCACAGGTACAAAACCGGGGGCAACAAACGCAGGCGGATATTCTGTATTTTCTTCCGATGCGCAGCTTCCTTCACGTACCGGTGCTTCTGTTGCCTGTAACTTAAGTGTCGCCTCTTTTGCAGCTGTCATACTATCCGCTTTGTCATCCGCTTTCTCCCGGGCATCCTCTACGGTGACACGGATCTCTCCGGGCGTCGTCTTCGCTGCTATCATCGCCAGGAGCTTTCCCTGGAACAATTTGCGCACGGTTCCCTTATAAGCATCATAGTCCGTGCTGTCACCGTTATCCAGTCCGACCAGCCGGCCGGCACCTTCTACCGTGACACGGACATAATCGGATGCATTTTCCACAGGATAACCATCTTTGTCTTCTGCGGAAATCTCCACAAAGATCATATCTTCTCCATCCGCACGTAATACCGTCTTGTCCGGTTTCATCACATAATGATCGGTGTCTCCAAACGAATGCCGTTCCTGCCTTGCGATTTCTCTGCCGGTTTCATCATAAGCCACTGCACAGATACTTCCCGGTTCGTAAGGGACTTTCCAGGAAGGCTGTAACACGGTTCCTTTTTTATGATCGATCTGCTCCCTTCCCTGTGATACACCGTTTACAAATAATTCCACTTCCGGTGCATTGCTTGTAATCCGCACATCTACAAGCTGTCCCGGATTAAAGTCCCAGTAAGGATAGACATGAATCATCGGATTTTTCCCTGCATCCGTCCACTCCGACCGGAACAGATAATAAGAGTCCTTGGGGAAACCTGCCGTATCTATCTGTCCAAAATAGCTGTTTTTCGTCTGATAAGGCGTCGGCTCTCCGATGTAATCGATCGCTGTCCAGATAAACTGTCCGCAGGAATAAGGGGTATCTCTGTCCATGATGATACAGTATTCCGCATTTTTCGCTGCCCAGCTGGTCGTGCTGTTGCCCAGTGCAGAGCATTGTTCATCGTCTTCGATCAATGTCGCACGTTCCAGCGGAAAGTGATAGATTCCGCGGCTCTGTACTACGGAAGAGGTCTCGCTGCCGTAGATGATCCAGTCCGGATGTTTCTCATGATGCTCCGCATAATATTTTTCGGCATAATTGTACCCCGCCACTTTCACGATATCCGCACATTTCTGCGCATTCTCCCAGGGCATATAGTTCGATCCGATCGTCACCGGTGCCACTTTACGATAGTCCCATTCCCTGACTGCTGCGATCAGTCTGCGCGTGATTTCCTGCCCGTGGGCATCTGCGTGGGTATCCGGAATCTCATTGCCGATACTCCATAGGATAACAGACGCATGGTTCCGGTCTCTGCGGATCCAGCTACGCACATCTTTTTCAGCCCATTCATCAAAAAATCTGGCATAATCATACGGATTTTTTGCCATCTCCCACATATCAAAGGCTTCCGATAATACCAGGAATCCCATTTCATCGGCAAGCTCCATCACATCCACCGCCGGCATGTTGTGGGAAGTACGGAGTGCATTGACTCCCATGGAACGCATGAGGTTAAACTTCCGGCGCATGGCTTCTTTGTGGAAGGCCGCTCCCAGCGCTCCCAGGTCATGGTGGTCGCAGGTGCCGTTCAGGCGTACCTTTCTGCCGTTTAAGAGAAATCCCTGTTCCGGATCGAAAGTGATCGTCCGGAAACCGATCCGGACGTGCTCTTCCTGGCACAATACTGTCGTATGCTTTTCCCCGGCATTTTGTGCCATTTCAGGGTATTCTATGATAGAATTCTTTTCTTCGATGATTTTCTCTGCATCTATATTTTCGCTGCTCCGAAGCAGTTTTACTTGCAGATCATACAAATACGGTGCCGTAATATCCCATTTGTCCGGATGTTCCACAGGGATCGTTATTGTTACAGTCTCCTGCCCACAGGGAACCGGCTGCTTTACGCAAAATATCTCGCATCGGTCTCTATTTTCACCGGTGGGAAAGTTTGGATTTGCGCCATCATATAAGCGATATTCCAGGATATACTGTCCCTGTTCACTTTCCTGACATCCGTGGCAGATTTCTGTATCTATCGTCAGGTCATACCCTTTTTCTGTCTCCACAGCAGAAGTATAGATACCGTCCAAGGGAATACAGGTCTCCGGCAGGCGGATCATCCACACATCACGATAGATTCCGGCACCACTGTACCAACGGCTGTTCGGTGCCTGAAATACCACGCGCAGCACCACCTCGTTGTCTCCCTCCTGCAGTGCTTCCGTAATATCCCAGTCAAACGTGGAATAACCGTATTTCCAGTCTCCGAGATGTACACCGTTTACATAGATGGATGTATCCATATACACTCCTTCAAATCGAAGGATAACATGTTGTCCATTCTCTTCTTTTTCCGGGAAATAGGAAAATGACTTGCGATACCAGCCGATACTGTCCTCGTACAGATTTTTCGTATCATAGATCAGCCAGTCATGCGGCAGATCCACCGGTTTCATCGCCCGTTCCCAAACCTGTCTGTCCTTCCAGTCTACTCCCAATGCGGTTTTTGCAAAATACCAGTGATCGTTCCATAACGTTCTGCTGTTCATCTGCGTTCCTGACCTTTCTTATCTATTTTATTCCGACTCTCCGGTCGCATTCTTCGCATTTTTGCGTGCTTCCAGGCGTTTCACCAGATAGACCGCGAGCAGTGCATCCAGTGTTCCCAGTGCGATTCCACCCAGAATATCCGTCGGATAATGTACGAAGAAATACAGTCTGGAAAATGCGATCAATGCCGCCATGATCAGGCTTAAGATTCCTGCTTTCCGGTAATAACAGAAGATTGTCACCGCTCCGGCAAATCCGTTGGAGCTGTGTCCGGACGGGAAAGAATATTCCGACGGGAACGGTATTTTCAATACTACGCTATTGTCCACCGCACAGGGACGGGGTCTCGCAAACACATTTTTCAGGAAAAGATTTCCTACGAAATATGTTATCGCCATAGCGATCATCATGGTCAAACCGCATTTTCTGGTCTTGGGAATGCATGCCAGAACAATGGCGATCACGATCCATACCAGCCCGTGCTCTCCCATCGTTGTAAATAATCTCATGACCGATGTCAGCCAGTCCTGATGTATCCCCTGTATTGCATGTAGTATCTGTAATTCCATCTTACGTCTCCCCGATTTCCTTTTCCTTATATTTGTAGGTTTCTTTCCTGTGCATCTTGTCATTTCCGGCAAGATAATAATTCCGGAAATCGACTATGCTTCCTGCATTTTATTAAGAAACGCTTTCGCATTTGCCGCGATATCGTCCTTAAATACCGCAGATCCCGCTACAATGACATTCGCTCCCTTTTCCATTGCCAGTTCTACGTTGCTCAGATTGATGCCGCCGTCTACTTCCAGATCAGTAGATAATCCTTTGGCTTTGATCATCCCACGGATCTCCTGTACCTTTTCCAGGCATTCCGGGATCAGCTTCTGACCGCCGAATCCGGGTTCCACGGTCATGACCAGAACCATGTCCACCAGTTCCAGATACGGTTCCACTGCCTTTGCAGGTGTTGCCGGCTTGATCGTGATTCCCACTTTTTTACCGGTGGCGCGTATTTTTTCAATGCAGCCCTTCACATCCTCTGTAGCTTCCAGATGAAAGTTCACCAGATCCGCGCCGCAGGCTGCGAATTCTTCCACGTAACGCTCCGGCTTCTCGATCATCAGATGTACATCCAGGAACATATCGGTATGCGGTCTGACTGCCTTTAATACCGGCATTCCGTAGGAAATGGAAGGTACGAACAATCCGTCCATCACGTCCACGTGCAGCCAGGGTACCCCGGCTCCTTCCACTGCTTTGATATCCTCTCCCAGCTTCCAGAAATCCGCTGAAAGAATTGAAGGTGATAAAATATTCATTGTGCTCCTCATTCCTGCCCATAGGGCTTATCTATTATCGTTTGTTTTCATAAAATTCCTGTTTCATACTCATCTATTCTAACAAACTTATTTTCGTAAAACAAGACAAACTAAAAGGAACCCTTTCGTGGCAGTATCCGCCGGAAAAAGTTCCTGATTATTTTGATATTATGGAATAGATGTAAAATTTATAAATTTTTGACATCTTCTTTTAATTTGATCCACGCATCTTCGTGTTCAACGTAGTACAAAGGACATTTCTTTCCGCCGCAGTCATAATGCCTTAAAATATCGTCCGGCTGCAGATCATACGCATCTGTCAGCCATTTCAGCAGCCGGATCAGGGAATCATAGGTCTCCTGTGTAAACTGTCCGTTGTCAGCTTTATAACAGCATTCGATTGAAATCGAATCTTCGTTACGTGTCTGTACCGCATAGGCGATCTCATCCAGTGGAACGCATTGCATGATCTCTCCGTCATAACCAATGATAAAATGGGCACTGGCGCTACGCTCATGATTGTCCTTGAGCTGTTCAAAATAGCTGCGGTTCTGGGCTGCGCTGGTACCCGGATTGGCTGTATAGTGCACGAAAATATTGTTGACTTCCGTCAAAGGATCTCCCGGTCTGGAATATTCATTGACCGTGAGAAAATTCTCTTCCCAGTTCGGATGCGCCGCATAGACCTCGGCGGAAAGTCCCTGGATCTTAGCGCCGCTGTCTTTTCCCATGCTGCCTGTGTCCGGAGCTGCTGCGTATGCAGTATTTCCCGAGGTATCGGCTTCTGTAATATCAAATGTCGTTTTCAACAAATATCTTATTCCGACGATTCCCGTTAAAATGACCACACACAGCAAAAAAATTTTGACGGCTCTCCTGATGCGCGCCATTCTGCGGCGGCGCTGTCTCGCCTCTCTTACACGGCGTTTTCTGATACGAGTGTTATAATCATTGGTACGGGTGTTATCCTTATTATATGCGGATGTTGCTTTTGCAATCCGATGTATTGGATATGTCTGCGCTGCCTTTTTTAGTGAAGCGGATGCAGTTTTGTCGGATGCATTTCTGTTATATGCATTTTTGACGGATGAGTTCCTAACTAATCCAGATCTGTGTGATGCATAATCCGCCAGATACGGATTCCGCCGCATCTGCGTCATGTTGAGTTCTAACTCCTTTTCGGAATATTTTTGCTGCGTCATATTTTCCCCCGAATCGTTGCTTCTCTTGGGTTTCAATATAATGCAGAGTTGTCACATTTTACATCACGTTTCTCTTAAGATTTTATAAAAAAACGTTTAAACTAACTTCTGCCGCAAAAATTTTTCCAACACCTGTGCTGCTTTTTCATGCGCTTTCACACCCGGATGCATACGGCTTCCCACGGTTTCTTCCGTAGTGTCCGGCAGTTGCAGAAAGTTTATCCCCACATCTCCGGTCTCTGCCGCATAATTTTCCACAGCTTTGCGAATGACCGGGAGCAGATTATCCCCCAGCATGCCGTAACCCCAGATGATCTGCGCCCGGGGATTATGTTCACGCACGACCTTTAAAAAATCCCGGATCGCAGCAGTCAATATTTTCTCCGCTTCTTTTGCATCCATGGTTCCGGCCCAGTCCTGTCCCAGTTCGGCTGCCGCACAAATTGCCGTGGCATCATTGGTTCCCAGATTAATGATCACGGCATCCGGCTGCCACGCCTTGAAATCATAGTCTTCCAGTGCTCCCAGCGAAGCATTTCGCTCCCCGGTAAGCAATCCGCAGACCTGCGTGTAAAAGGGTGGAATTTTATTATGTTCATTGCCATCCCAGCCGGTAACTATTCCCCAGCCGCTCTGGGATACCACCCGGTATTCCGCTTTTAATGCATCTGCCACCATGCGGGGATACGTATTTCCCGCAGAGAAAAATGCGCTGATCCAGTCTTCTTCCCCAACCGCGCCCATCGTTCCCTCGCCGCTGGTGATACTGTCACCCACGAATTCCAGGCGCAGCATTGGTTCCGGTAAAGGGAAAAACTCTCCATTGGTGTATCCCAGGCCTGTGATCTGCAGGAGGTGTCCCGGATCCTGGTGCATTGCCTGTACTTCTTTCATTACACGCACATGTTTTACTTTACCGGCTGTCATCCCCCGGAACAGACACACTTCACTTTTCCCTTTATTTACCGGCATGCGGATAATACGGGCTCCGTCCAGTTCCACGCAGATCCACGGTTCGAACTCATTATAATCCGCATTCAGGAAAAGCCACAGTTCACTCCCGGTAAATTCCAGTTCTATTCCGCTGCCCGTCCAGAATAAATTCACGGTTTCTTTTCCTGTCGTCCGTCCTAAAATACGTACTTGCGGTAGTCTGTCTAATGTCATTATTGTTTTCTGCCGTTCCACTTTTACCCCTCTTTTTCTGCCTTCTGCTAATGATGATTTTATTATTTAGGCGAATCTGTTTCCGAACGCTTCTGCAATCACAGCTTCCGCCGGTCTCCCAGATACTGCATACGGGCTCAGGTATTCTAAATCTGCCGGCCAGTCCCAGATGCCGAAGCCATTCACCCAGTCACGTTTCCGGCATGTCGCAAACATAGTACGATACCAGTCCGCCTGTTCCGCATCATCCTCGCCTCCCTGCAGTTCCCAGTTGTTCGGCACCTGTGCCGATCCACGGATATTCATGCAGCCTGCCTCTGAGAAAAGAAAAGGCTTCTGATATTTTTTTATTACTTTTTCAATACGATCCAATTGATTTTCCCAGTCCCCGATCGGATAATAACCGCTGGAAGCGATCACATCCACCGCATCCCACCATGTAATATGATCTTCTCCATATTTATCACAATTATAACCGACAGGTCCGTCATATACCTTTCTTACTTCCGCGATCAGCCTTCTCCACTCTGTCTCCCTGTGTTCCGTCATTGTCATCTCACATCCGGCAAGGAATAGTTCGCAGCCTGTCCGTCTTGCAATTTCGGCATAATGTTTTTGAAATGCGATATGACTCTCAAACCAGTTCCCCCATTTCGGTTCACAGGGTACATCATGATCAAAAAAACTGATTCGTGCCCGCCAGACACCATTGTCACAGTTCACTGTCGGCTTCAACGCAACCTTCAGTCCCAGTTCCTGTGCATACCGGATCATGCTGCAAAGTTCTTCATCCGTACAGCTTTTATTACTGTCCCAACGGATCTCTTCACTATAAGGAGTCTCCTGTATTCCGGATGGTGTGAATATCACCCAGTTTGCATGTGTTCTACGTACCATTTCTTTCAGACTGTTTTTCGTTTTTTCTGCTCCAAGTACTCCCCTGTGGGGAAACACCGCAAAATTTACCGCATGAAATCTGCCTGTCTGAAATCTTTCCATTCAAATACCTTCCCTTCCCAATATGACTTTCTGCGTCAGTTTCTTGTATTGTAACATTATTAGCTATATTTAGCTAGTATTTTTAATTATTGTTTAGCTAATATTATTTTCATTTTGAGTAAGGGAGTATGACCGACACTATTTTAAATGGCAAGTTAATTAACTAAGTTGCTAAGCCGCCGTAGCCCCGATTGCATATAAGAAACGCTGACATCGCTTCCGCTCGGAAACA
>ERZ1034844.463-NODE-463-length-22501-cov-5.746280_pt1 | contig 22501 bp, 21 predicted proteins | sample MGYA00520594_ERZ1034844 | MGnify/ENA primary metagenome ERZ1034844 (study PRJEB33766, sample SAMN09781733) | gut metagenome | biome: gut microbiome | host: Homo sapiens | place: Madagascar | study: EMG produced TPA metagenomics assembly of the PRJNA485056 data set... | reverse complement strand
ATCTTATATATATCTTTTCTCTTTTAGACGATGCAAAATTACTACAATTTTGCTGTGTGCGCAAACAAAATAACAAAAAACACACTCAACCACCCATTTTTATTGACTAAAGTCAAATAACGATGTCATTCTGTCACATTTAGGAAATTCCCTTGAAACCATTTTGTCACATTAAGCGAAAGTTTGTCACTAAAAGAAGAAACCAGACAGCAAATAGGCAAAAAACAATAAATACCTTAATAAAATGTAGCAAACTGCTGTTTTTGAATTGTTTTTATTAATTTTGCAGATAGAATAACAACTCAAACGATGTCTTTAAAAATAAATAAAACTGTTGGCGACATATCAAAAGTGGCTTTCTCGCTGTTGCTTGGCGGCCTGATACTCTTCTGGATGTATCACGATTTCAAGTTTAGCGACATTGCCGATGTGCTTCGCCACGACATGAACTGGACGTGGATGCTTCTGTCCTTCCCCTTCGGCATCTTGGCCCAGATGTTCCGCGGCTGGCGATGGCGCATGTCATTGGAGCCTGTTGGAGAGCATCCTCGCCACTCTACAAGCATAAACGCCGTGTTCCTGTCTTACGCTCTGAGCCTCGTCATACCCCGCATCGGCGAGTTTGCACGTTGCGGCGTGCTGAGCCGTTACGACAAGGTGTCGTTTCCCAAAGCCTTGGGCACGGTTGTCACCGAACGTGCTATCGACTCTCTGCTTGTGGCCTTTGTTGCCGCCTTCACTTTTCTTTGGCAGGTGAGCGTGTTCAACGTGTTCTTCGCCAAGACGGGCACAAGCATCGACGCCATTCTTCGTGGCTTCTCTCCTGCCGGATGGGCCGTGACCAGTGTGTGCGGCGTTGCTGCGTTAGCTCTTTTATGGGTGCTTGTACGCAAGCTCTCCATATATAATAAGGTGAAAAACACCATCGGCGGAATATGGCAGGGCGTGATGTCGCTTCGCAAGGTCAAGAACGTTCCGCTGTTTATCTTCTTCACCTTGGCCATCTGGGGCAGCTACTTCCTGCATTATTATCTCACGTTCTTCTGTTTCGAGTCGACAGCCCACCTCGGCATGTCCTGCGCACTTGTCACATTTGTCGTGGGAAGCATTGCTGTCATCGTGCCCACCCCCAACGGTGCCGGCCCGTGGCATTTTGCCGTGAAGACCATGCTCATCCTCTATGGCGTGGCCGACAACAACGCCCTCTACTTTGTGCTCATCGTTCACACGGTGCAGACACTTCTCGTCGTAGCCTTGGGCGTGTACGCATGGATTGCCCTGTCGTTCACAAAGAAGAGGACGGCTGCGGTACAGACAAACTGATTTCTTATTTTAAACCACATAAAACATAAAAAATTATGAGCGAAATCAAGAATCTAAAACCAGAGTGCATCTGGCGAAATTTCTATGCACTGACACAGGTTCCACGTCCTTCAGGGCATCTTGAGAAGATACAGCAGTTCCTGCTCGACTTCGCAGCCAAGGCTGGCGTGGAGGCTTTCAAGGATGCTGCCGGCAACATCGTCATGCGCAAGCCCGCCACTCCTGGCATGGAGAACCGCAAGGGCATTATCTTGCAGGCACACATGGACATGGTGCCGCAGAAGAGCAAAGAAAGCACACACAACTTCGTTACCGACCCCATTGAGACATATATCGACGGCGACTGGGTAAAGGCTAAAGGCACAACCCTGGGTTCCGACGACGGACTGGGCGTGGCTGCCATCATGGCTGTCATGGAGGCTAAAGACCTGAAGCACGGACCCGTTGAGGGACTGATCACAGCCGACGAAGAGACAGGTATGTTCGGTGCCAACGATCTGCCCGAAGGCGAGCTTAACGGCGACATCTTGCTCAACCTCGACTCAGAGACATGGGGCAAGTTTGTTATCGGTAGCGCTGGCGGCGTTGACATCAGCGCAACGCTCGATTATAAAGAGGTGGAAACCGATTCCGAGGATTCTGCCGTAAAGGTTACGCTTAAGGGTCTGCGCGGTGGCCACTCCGGTCTTGAGATTCACGAGGGTCGCGCCAACGCCAACAAGCTCATGGTGCGCTTCGTTCGCGACGCCATAACCGAGTGTGAGGCACGCCTTGCTACATGGCACGGCGGCAACATGCGCAACGCCATTCCTTTCGAGTGTGAGACCGTGCTCACGCTGCCTAAGGAGAACGTGGAGGCTCTGAAGGATCTTGTTGCCGAATGGAAAGAGACTTTCGAAAACGAATATAGAGGCATCGAGAGCGGCATCGAGTTCTTCGCTACAGCTGTAGAGACACCCTCTCACGAGGTGCCCGAGGAGATTCAGGACAACATCGTCGACGCTATCTACGCTTGCCACAATGGCGTGACACGCATGATCCCGTCGTACCCCACCGTTGTTGAGACCTCTTCAAACCTCGCCATCATCAACATCGCCGACGGCAAGGCATCTGTTCTCTTCCTCACACGCTCGTCAAACGAGACCATGAAGGAATATGAGGCCACCACTCTCGAGAGCTGCTTCTCTATGGCTGGCATGAAGGTTGTGCTCAGCGGCAGCTACAACGGCTGGGATCCAAACCCCAACAGCGACATTCTGAACCTCCTGAAGAAAAACTACAAGGAGATGTTTGGCAAGGAAGCCACAGAGCAGGCCGACCATGCTGGTCTGGAGTGTTCGGTCATCCTCGGCAAATATCCTCACCTCGACGTTGTGTCGTTCGGTCCAACGCTCTGCTCTCCACACACCACAGGCGAGCGTTGCTGCATATCTACCGTTGCTCCATTCTGGGAACTGCTTAAGAAGACCATGGAAACGGTGGGAGAGAAATAATTAAGTGAAAAACGAAAAGTGAAAAGCGAAAAATCCAATAGCTAAGGCTATTTTAGATTATTGCTAAAAAAATTAAAAGAGGTAAAAAGGTAAAAAAAGGCTAACGCCATAAAACCTTTTTACCTTTTTCTTTTTAAAGAAAGCTCAGCTTTTAATAAATCATTGGATTGTTCACTTTTTCACTATTTTACTTTTTTACTTTTCGTTTTCCCCTTCCAAGGCGCCATCCTTTTTTACCTTTTTACTTTTTTACATTTAAAAAGATTTTTCACTCTTCACTCTTCACTCTTCACTCTTCGTTTTTCCCTTCCAAGGCGCCAGCCTTTTTTTACCTTTTTACCTTTTTACCTTTAAAAAGTCTTTTTACTTTTTTACCTTTAAAAAACCCTCATTTTTAGGTATTGCGGATGTTGTGCCAAGACTGTAACTTTGCAAACGAAAATAAGATTCAACAACAATTTAAAGAAAGCTTGTTTTTAAAGAAAACGCAAAGTAAAAGGAAACGCGAATTAAAAGAAAACGTAAATTAAAAGGAAAAAGAAAATAAGAGGAAAACGAAAAGTAAATTTTAAAAAGAATAAAGATGAAACCAACAATTGTAATTTATGGATCGTCTACAGGCACATGCCAAGAGATAGCCGAGACCATCGCCTCTAAACTTGGGGCAGACATCATTGACGCCGCAAGCCTTAATGCCGACGCAATAGCAAGTCATGACAACCTCATTCTCGGAACCTCTACATGGGGAGCAGGCGAGATGCAAGACGACTGGTATGATGGCGTGAAAGAGCTTAAGAGCGGCGACCTCAGCAGCAAGACCGTGGCTCTTTTTGGCTGCGGCGACAGCGAGTCTTATCCAGACACCTTCTGTGGTGGCATGAAGGAGCTCTATGATGCAGCAAAGGGAGCAGGAGCAAATGTTCTTGACGGCGTTTCTGCCGACGGCTACACCTTCGATGAGAGCGAGGCTGTGGAAGGAGACAAGTTTGTTGGCCTTGCCCTCGACAACGTTAACGAGGACGACAAGACAGAAGAGCGCATCGACGCCTGGCTTGAAAGCATCAAACCATCACTCTAAGCTCCATGTGAGCATCTTATCTCTATGCATCACGTTTTGTGAGTGAAAAAAAGAAAAATTAATAATTCCCCCAGTTGAAGTTCCATAAGTGTGAAGCTTATGGAGCTTCAATAAAAATCATAAGCAAATGAATTATCCATCATCAGCAACACAGCAAGACACCACCCGTCTGCCCGAAGACATGAAAGTTTTGGTCAACCACATCTACGAGTTTAAGAAAGGTGTACGCCGAATGGTGCTTTTCACCTTCAACAAGCGTTATGAGCAGTTTGCCGTCACACGATTGCAGCACCAGAACATAAGCTACGTCATCCAGCCTGTAGGTAACGACCGTCTGAACCTGTTTTTTGGCAAGAAAGAATGTCTTGATGCCATACGCTTGATGATAACGAAGCCTCTCTGCCAACTTACCCCCGAGGAAGACTTCATACTTGGTGCCATGTTAGGCTATGACATCTGCGCCCAGTGTGAGCGCTACTGCGAGCGCAAGAGCCGTCAGACAGAATGCTCCACTTGCAACGCCGAAACATGCGTCATGCTAAACTAAAAGAAAGCTACCTCAAGAAAAAGACAGAACAAGAGGATAACGAAGAAGGTGATGATGAAAAGGTGATGATGAAGAGATTGAAAATAGATTGATGAATAAATAAAACAAAGCTGAGCGCAAGCCACAAGCATGCCTCAGCTTTTTTTACCTTTTTACCCTTTTACCTTTTTACCTTTAAAAAGCCTTTTTACCTTTAAAAGTTCCACCTCAATCCCATCTGCAAACTAAAGTTACAAGGATGTTCTTTGAACACGGTCTGCACGTTGCTGCCGTTGTCGAAATAATATCTCATTCCGGGCTCCACATACACACCCATCTGCTTGATGACGTTTAGCTGCACGCCAGCGGCAGCGCCGACCGACAGCTGCGCACGATCCTTGTCTATGTCGGTTGTGTGACCCTCCGTCTCCACCTTTGCCGACACGTTGAAGTCAGCTTGGCCACCCGCATTAACATAGGTTTTAAGCCAACTGTTGCTCCAGACGGTGTAGCTTGCCGTGAGTGGTATGCCTACATAATGAAGAGTCTGCTCGTCCTTAGAGGCGTTGCTTGACGTGCCGTGCTCGAAAGACGAGGTGGCAAGCGTGTAGACAAGGCCCGAGGTAAGGGCGAGACGGTCGTTAAGGGCATAAGACACCGTTGCGCCAAACGACACGGGCATGTTGTGCTTCGTCGTCTCCTTGCAGTCGCGTTGCAGAGGTTCAGCATTAAAATAAGCGTTGCTGCTACCCTGCGCCATGGCTACATCCGAATAGCGAACAGGCATGATGCCGTTAGTAGACGAATAGCGAGTCATGTTGCCCGATGTGCCAACACCAAACTGCCATTTTGACCCACCATTTGCTGCGCGTCGTGAGAAATGTTCTTCGGTTACGGCAGAGCGCCTCATCGCCGTTGCGGCAGAGCGTCCCGTCGCCGTTGTCTGCGCCCGTCTGTTCGTCATGCTCCTTGCAGTCGTCATGCCCTCTTCATTTAACCCACGCTTTGCCTCAGCCTTTGCTTCTTGGTCCGTCACATCCTTAGAAGGCGCGACACCATTGCCCCTCTCATCTGTGAAAGTCTGAGCAGCAACAGCCTTACTGTCGTTATCGGCCATCGCGACCATGTCGGCGCCACCGTCAGCGCGACGAGACATATACTGGGCTACCATTGTGGCGTTTGAACCGCTTGAAGGATTTGAACCGCTTGAATGGTTTGAACCACCCGAATGGTTTGAACCGTCTGAAAGATTGGAACCTACAGACACATTGGATCCGTTTAAAGAATTGGAACCCACAGAAAGATTATAATTTTCCGAAAGCCCCGTCCTGGCAGCTCTTTTCGAAACCGCGGGGTTAACCTCGGCGTTGTCATAAGCCACCACGCCCAACGCCTTTGCTCCGCCAGGCAGCGTGTCATCATCGTGCGCATACCACCACAGCCCGGCACCGGCAACAATAGCCACCGATGCAGCCACAGCCCATCGTCTGAGCACCACACGTCGCGGTGTCTTGGCAATGGTCATCTGCGGAGCTGCCGTAGGCTGCGCGTCGAGCTTCTGCTCAATGGCATCCCACAGACCTTCCGGCACGTCAGCCTCAGCATTGCCGAGCCGCTGTCGCATCTGTTCTGCAAAACCGTTGTGTTTCATATTGTTGCCTTATTGTTGCTTTTTAATGTAATCGTTAATCATCTTGCCGAGCAATTTCTTCGCGTGAAAATATTGCGATGCCGACGAGTTCTCCTTTATCCCGAGCCGTTGCGCTATCTCCTTGTGGCTCATCTGCTCAAACACAAACATGTTGAGCACCACCCTGTAGCCATCGGGAAGCTGCGCAATCATGCTCATGAGCGCCTCGTCGCTCACGCCGCCGATGTCGGGCTCGGGTTCATCGGCAATGTTTGGCAAATCGGAGGTGAAGCTAAGCGTCTTGTTCTTTCGCAGAAAGTCGAGCGACATGTTTGCCACGATGCGCCCCATCCACGCCTTCAGCGACCCTTCGCCACGGTAAGAGAAAGAGCCTATTGATGTGAAGATTTTGACAAAGCTGTCTTGCACAACATCTTGCACATCGTCCCTGTCCGGAACATATCGCAGCGCAACGGCCATGACATATCCCGAATAGCGGTCGTAGAGCGTGCGCATGGCTGTGCGGTCGCCCTCCTTTATCCTACTTACGAGCAGCTCTTCTGCTTCCAAAATCTCCTTGTTATTAAAGTTTCGCATGTTTATAGCCACGCGAAACCCACATCATTTTTTCTTTGTTGTTGTTGTAAACGTAATCTGCAAGTCGGCATCCACGGTCTCACACAGCTCACCTTTGCTGTCAAGAAGCTCCACCTTAAGCAGCGGAAACACCATGCTGTAGACACCCGACACCTTCGAGAACGTGGCGTTGGGATAGGCCGTTTGCTGCCCCGAGGGCTGCGCCATATACAAGATTGCCGAATAGGTTTTTCCGTCAACGGTTGCCTTTGTGAGCCATTGGCTTGCTCCAAGCTTCATGTAGACGGCGTGTTGCGAATAGCCAATGTTGTTGTAAGGCACCACATAGCCCTTGTCAGCATCACACTCCACGTTACGGTGTGGCATGGCCATGCGCAAGATGGCAGCGTAGGGGACGGTCGAGAGGTCGAAGCCCGTAGAGTAGACACCCACCTCGCCCTTGCCGGCATAATGATTGCCTACCTTCCACTCGCCCTCATATCGTGCCACCAAGGTGGTGGCATTCGGGTCGCCAAGCCACTCGTTCTCTTGTGCCTCATCGCTACAGCCTGTCACAAGCACAGCCAAAGCCATGAGCAGATATGTCGTTATTTGTTTTATCGTCATTGCTGTCTATAAAAAATTTTCCTTCGTTTTTAATAACGAAACGTGAGCGAAAGAAAAATCTTGCATGACACCAACTTATTTTTTATTTTGAACACCTACTTATAACGTTTGCTGTTCATCTGTCCCACCTCGTCGTAGAGCGTCTGCAAGATGGCCTTGCCCTTCTGCACGCGCACGCTGTCGCCCTCGGGAGCCACGTTGAAGAAGACCTTGTTCGAGGCGTTGTCGTAAACGCTCACGCCCGTGTTGTCGAGGAAACAGAAGCCGTTGACAAAACTGTAGAACGCGAACGGATAGGTGTAGCTCTCGCTCAGCACGTTACGGCTGAACAAGAAGTTGTCGTGCTTCAGACCGAGCTGTGCCAAGAGCGTGGCGGCAAGGTCGGTCTGGTTCATGATCTTCTCAACCGTCATCTTCTGGCGCACGGCACCGCCCGTCCAGATCATCGGTATGCGGAAGAAGCGCGGACTGAACCTCTCGCCCTCCTTAGGATAAGGTATGCCGTGGTCGGGCAGCAGGACGATAAGCGTGTTCTTCCACTGTTTGGTCTTGCGGAAGCGTCTTATAAACTCGCCAATGCAATGGTCGGTGTAGGCAAAGGCGTTGAAATGGGCATCTTCAAACTTCTTGTACGGCACCTCAAACGGCTCATGGCTGCTCAGCGTGAGGAACGTTGTGAACCACGGTTTCTTGCTGTTCTCGCGCTTCTTGAGCATGTCGTAGAGATGGTTGAAGGTTATGCCGTCGGGCACACCCCACTTGCTGTAGTTGCGCTCGGTCAGGGAGAAGTCGTCTTGCGATGTTATTTTTTGGAATCCTCCAGCACGCAGATAGCCCTGCATGTTGGTGAAGTTGATGTCGCCGCCATAGAGAAAGTCGGTCTCATAGCCCGCCTGTCCCAACGTGTTTGCGATGTTGGGCAACTGCTGGCAGAGGTTTGACACCTTCATGAGCGACAGCGTGGGCAAGCCGGGGAAGCCGCTGAACGTGCATACGGTGCCTCGGTCTGTGCGGAAGCTGTTGGCGAAGATGCGCGAGAAGAACACGCCGTTGTCGGCCAGACTCTCAAGGTTGGGCGCCACACCCTTCTCGCCGCCAAGACGTTCAATCATCGTGGCGCCGAAACTCTCCATGAAGATCACGAGGATGTTGGGGCGCTGCGTTTCGAGCACCTGTGTGGTGTTGGTGTCGTTGGTGTCATACAGGCCCTTCATGAGCTGTGCGCGTCGCTGCTCGTCATAGAAGTTGAACTCGTCCTCATAGCGTGCCTGTCGTTCTGTGCTTGCAAACAGGTTGAACGCCGGGTTTATGGCCGAGAGGTTCAGATACTGGTCGTTGCTGAAATAGGCATCGCCCACATTGGCTGTAGACACGCGGAAGCCTCCTCTTATAACAAGAAAGAGCAACGCGCCCAAGGGCAGAGCGCACAGCGTGGCAACGAGCTGCTGACCTATCATGTTTATCTTTTCAAGAATCTTCGGGGTGATGAGCCACAGCAGAGCGCTCATCACGGCAGTCAGCCCTACGATCATGCCTATGCGTGCAGCTATGTAACCGCCCGACACGCTGGCCATGGCGTTCTTCGGCGAGTCGATATAGATAAAAATTGACGCGTCGAGCTTGCTCTCCCAAAACGAGAACAGCGACAGGTCGCCAATGAAGATGGCACTTATGAGGAGCATCACGATGACATAATAGGGCATCATGACCTTGCGGAACGGCAGATGCCGGTACCACACCGATACCACGGTGAGCAGGAACGGCAGGATGGTAAGGTAGCCCGTGGTGGTGGCATCCAGTCCGGCGCCATGCCACATGACGCTCAGATAGTCGGTCAGCTCATAACTCTTAGATGCGTTCACGGCCATGAACACAGGCTTTTGTATGAGGAAGAATCCCCACACCAGCAAAAAATAGGATAAAAGATATTTTATTCTGTTCCACATATATCAAGACTCAAAAAAATGAAAAACATATAATGCAAACCGAGAGCAGAGATGCAAGCTTGCTTGCAAGCTCTGCCGAGGTGCAGCTTATCTTATGCAAAGATAATGCAAATAAATCAATTTGCCTACAATAAATTGCTCAATTGACATATTTTTCGTAATTTAGCCACAAAATTGGAAAAACTCATAACTTTTCACCACAACTGCAAACAACAAACATAGCGAAAATGGACAACAAGACAACATACGACAACGAAAAGACAGAACAGCTGTTTCGCCGTGACCTGCACGGCTACCTCACGTCTATAGGACAAGTGGATGAACGCCTGCCCGAAGCTCCCGACCTTGAGGAGCTGTGGCCCAAGCTGGCACAGAGCTACATGCCCGACGGCGTGAGAGAGTTTACCGCCTACCCCACCGCCTCGCTCGGGTGGATGATGTATATCGGCATGGCCGTGGCGAAATATTGGGATGAAGATTGGGCGTTATATAGTAAGGTGGAGGACCTGTACAAGTATCTGCGCGACCGCATCGATTTCGACCACATGGACGAATACATTCTTCGTCAGGTGCTCCTGCTCACGCCCGAGGCTGAGCACAAGGTCAACGACACCGTGGCCGAGTGTGCCTCACGAACCTACAACGCCATCATGCACCTGCACCTTGAGCCAGGCACGCCCGAAGCCTTCCGCACCTATGTTGCCGCCCTCCATCAGCTCTACCTCATGGGCGTGGCCATGGAACTTAACGCGTTGGGCTATCACATGACGAAAATGTAAAAAAACAACAAATAACCAAAAAATCATGATTAAGACAAAAAATCTATTACTGACAATCGCGCTCGCCGTCCTCGCCATCGTTCAAGGCTGGGCACAGGAGCCGTTCACCTTTGCACAAGTAACCGACATTCACCTCAACAGCAACGACCCCAAGCCGTTGGAGTATCTCAACATGACCATTGCCGACATCAACAAGAACCCCGATGTCGACTTTGTGCTCATCACGGGCGACCTTGCCGACAACGGCGACAACGCCTCGCTGGAGCAGCTTGCCGATGCCTTGAAGGCCCTGAACAAGAAATATTATGTGCTCACGGGCAACCACGAGACAACATGGAGCGAGTCGGGCATGGCAAAGTTTAGCCAGCTGTTCGGCAGCGAGCGCATGGAGTTTGAACACAAGGGCACCCTCTTCCTCGGCTTCACCTCGGGCCCGTTCATCAAGATGGCGCTGGGCCATGTGGCACCACAAGACATCAGTTGGGTCTGCGACGAGGTGCGCAAAAACGGCCAGGGCAAGAAGGTGTTCATTGCAACCCACTACCCCATGCTCAAGGGCGACCTCGACAACTGGTACGAGGTGACCGATGCCTTCAGAAAACTTAACGTCAAGGCGTTCATCGGCGGCCACTACCACCGCAACAAGGCGTTCTTCTATGACGGCATTCCGGGCTTCCTCTCACGCTCCAACCTCAAGGACGGCAACGGCAAGGTGGGCTACAGTCTGTGGAATGTTACCGCCGACTCGCTCACCGTGGCAGAGAAAAACGTCGGCGAGGAGCCTCGTCCCTGGGGCGGAATCTCGCTGAAGAAGCAATATTATGACCCTCAGGGACATGCAGACGAATACCCCGACTTCAGCTGCAACGCCAAGTATGCCGACAACGTGAGCGAGCAGTGGCGCGTGAAGAGCGGACGAAGCATCTACGCCTCTGCCGTGTGCTGGAAAAACAGCGTGTTCGTGGGCGACGTGACGGGCCGCATGACAGCTTACGACAAGGCCACGGGCCATGAGGGCTGGCACTTCCAGGCCGACAAGAAGATTGTCGGCACACCAGCCGTGATCAACGGCACCGTGGTCTTCGGCACCACGGGCGACCGCATATATGGTCTTGATGCCCGCACGGGGCGTGAGCTGTGGCAGATCACGACCGACCTGCCCGTCATGGGCGCCGTGGCAACAGACGGCAAGACGGCCTTCATTGGCGGCAGCGACCACAAGATGCACGCCATCGACGCACGCACAGGCAAGGAGCGCTGGACCTTTGACGGCGTGAAGGGTTACATCGTGACACGGCCCTTGCTCACACAGGGCATGGTGGTGTTTGGCGCATGGGACAGCAACCTCTATGCTCTCAGCGAGAAAGATGGCAAGCTGCTGTGGACATGGAAGCACCCGAAGGGCGGTCTTCACTACTCGCCGGCACAGGTGTGGCCCGTGGCAAACAAGGAGGCCATCTTCATTGCCGACCCGCAACGCGCCCTCACAGCCATCGGTCTGAAGGACGGCAAGACGCTGTGGCGCACGTTCCAGTCGAAGGTGCGCGAGAGCATAGGCATGTCGGCTGACCGACAGCGCATCTTCGCCAAGACCATGCAAGACAGCATCGTGTGCTACAAGGCCACGGCAGCAGAGCCTCTGGAGCTGTGGGCTACCAACTGTGGCTTCGGCTACGAGCATGCGTCGACCATGATGCCTGTCATCGACGGCACGGTCTACAGCAGCACCAAGGAGGGGCTCATCCTGGCTCTTGACGACAAGACGGGGCTTCTGAAATGGACCTACAAAGTGGGCAACTCGCTCGTGAACACCGTCACCACCGCCGACAAGCAGCACATCATCACCACCTCTACCGATGGCGACATCGTGATGCTGGAGAGCAAGCTGTAAGGAAAAAAATTTGGGGATAAATGGGTGAAAGCAAGGCTACAGCCAAGCTTTCGCCCATTTTTGGTTTGTTCCAAACAATAATCGCCTTGCTTTCACACCCACATTATCTCAAGTTTTTTGCTCTATTGAACCGTTAATACACCAAACATAATTTTTGCAGATTCTCTTCAAAGCGGTTTTTATCTATAGCATTATTCTTAAGCGCAGAACGATAGTTGTATATCGTTTGTGGCGAGTAAGACAAGATGCCCGCTATCTTTGCACTTTCAGTAATGCCCAAACGTATCAAGGCCGCTACGCGCAAGCTTGGGGTTAGTTCGTCTTCGTTTTGAAGCTGTATTTGTGCCTCGGGTACGAGCAAGGTGTTCAGCTCTTTTATAAACGAAGGATAGAGCGACAAGAATATTTTATCAAACTGTAAGAAGAAATTCTGATTCGCTTCCACAGTACGTTTTGACGAAGAAAGCATGCTCAACAACTCCTGTTGCTGATTGGCCTTGATTTTCCTGATAACCAACTTACGCAAGTTGTCTAATCTCTCAATATATTGATAGCAAAGATTAATATAAGCATTTGCCATATTCTCACGCTTTGCAATGGTATTTGCAAGTTCAGCATTCGAGTTTGAGAGTTCGGTATTCGTATTTGAAAGATCTGTATTCGTATTTGAAAGATCTGTGTTCGTCTTTGAGAGCTCGGTGTTCGTCTTTGAGAGCTCGTTGTTCGTCTTTGAGAGTTTGGTGTTCGAGTTTGTCAGTTCGATGTTCGTCTCTGAGAGCTCGATGTTCGTCTTTGAGAGCTCGGTGTTCGTCTTTGAGAGCTCAGTGTTCGTCTTTGAAAGCTTAGTGTTCGTCTTTGAGAGTTCAGTGTTCGAGTTTGTAAGCTCGGTGTTCGAGTTCGTTAGCTCGGTGTTCTTTTTTGAGAGCTCGGTGTTCGAGTTCGTTAGCTCGGTGTTCGAGTTCGTAAGCTCGGTGTTCTTTTTTGAGAGCTCGGTGTTCGAGTTCGTTAGCTCGGTATTCGTCTTTGAGAGTTCGGTATTCGAGTTCGTTAGCTCGGTGTTCGAGTTCGTAAGTTCGGTATTCGAGTTTGTAAGAGCCTTATTATCCTTTGCCTGTTGACTATTAATATTGTATAACTGTTCAGTCAATGCTTTCAGTTTCTTCTCATTTTGTTTCAGCAGTCGGTTTTTCCGCTTAACATAAACCATAATGAAGACAACCACGCCCAACAGCACAGTGATACAAGCCAACGCCGATTTATGCCAAACGGCTTGCAGTTCAAGTTTATCTGCGTAGGCAGACAATATAAAGTTAAAGTTATTATACAACTCAACGCGTCGTAGGCGGTTATTCACCCCGTTGGCATCTTTTAATGAAAGGCTTATATACTCTTGCGCTTTGTCTACATCTTTGTTTTTGTAAAGCAGCAAGGCCAAATCTTGAAGAGACATGCTCTCTTTGGTAGATGTCATCACGTTGCTCATGGCAGAAAGAAGCAGGTAGCGTTCTTGCAGCTTAAATTGTTTATTCTTGCGATAAGCCTTCGACAATATATAGGCCGACATTCCATATATGTCGCTATTGGGTTTTGACAGGCTCATGGTCTTCTTAAGATAGGTGCTTATGTCATGAAGAGACCCATTCGAGTAATAGAGCTGTACCCCTTTTAAATAATAATACGGTGCGTCTCGCTTCGGATAATAACACAGAGCCTTATTAATATACTCGTTAAAGAGCTTTTTATAATGCTCACTAAACTCGGAGTTCTCACAATAAGCGTTCAGGTTAAAATAAAGTGCGCATTGGGCACAATTGTAAAGATAATTTTGGTTGGTGTCAGATGGCGGGATATTGAGCTGTTCAAGACACTGTTTGGCCTCAATATAAAAACCTCTTAAAACATACAATCGGGCCTTGAGCATCTGAAACTTGTTATAATAGACTTGATTGTTTGTTTGCCGGGCCAGGTGTGTTCCTTTTTGAACATACACCATAGCCGAATCGTAAATGAATGGCGTATAGCCATGAACCAATTTTTCATACAAGCGCAACTTTTCCTCACCGTCGGTTATGTAGGCGGCGCTAAGCTTAATGTCTTTAAGTTCCTTATCTTTAAGGACATAATAGTCGGCCCGATGAGCAATGACAGAGTCTAACTGTTGATATAGTGTTTTATTGTCGGCCTGGGCGCGAAAGGCCGAAAAGCAAATGGTAATAAGTATTATTAATAATCGCATGGCAAATTATTTTTGTTAAGATAATAGTGTTAATGGTTTGTTTTACTACAAAATTATAAATTATATTCTAAATACAAGCATGTTTTCGCATCTTTTTTCGGGGGGGGTAATTTTTAGGATGCTACTTTATTACAATTTGAAAGTTGCATAACCTATTGACCTGCCGACTATTACAACAAACCATCAATATTAAAAACCTACTTAACACCTACACTACATTTTTTTACTTACATTTTATAAATACCTTTGCACCCCGAAAAAAGATTGTCGCACAAAACTCTACCTGAAAAAGAACTTTCAGACAGACAATAAGGATAATAAAAAAATTTGATTACTCAATTTTATAAAGATGTTTAAAAAGTTATCATGTAATTGCTACATTCTTGCTCGTTACCTTGCCTATGGGTGCAGCAACCATAGATGGCGGAGGCAAAATAGAGAAGAAGGTTTGGCAGGATTCAGACCCTAACAACAAGGAGAATTATTTTAACAACCGTCGTGCACTCGTAGGCCCCGGTTGTATGATCAACAGCGTTGGCGATGGCGTAAAGGTTTTGAAAGGTGTAAAAAACTTGCAGAACCTCTGTAACGACGATTTGAATGATTATGCCGAATTGCCCGGACTTGCCGATGTTACGGCTGTAGGAAGCCCTGTCATCAGCGTTAAAGACAATATGCACTATTATGCTGGCGGCACAGTTGCTGGCTTTGCTATCTGCGCTAATTCAAGTGCCAGCATCTTGACTCTGAATTTAGCTGAAATATACAAGATACAGTTCCTTAAGGATGGCAAACCTGTAGGTGACCTACAGAGCATATCTACAGGAAAGTCTATCACAGGTCTTGGCCTCTCGCTGTTGACCTTTCCTGGCTCTGACCAGGTAGACAAATTGTATATGGCGACAGCTCCTGGCAATTTTGACGAAATCAAGCTCGTGCAGTTTGGCGTTAATGCCAAATTGGGCGATGTTGTAATGCTTAGATATGCATTTGTGGGCGACGCCCGCGAATATACCATTACTAAAAACAAGGAGAATGGCATCAGCAAATATGCTCAGGAGCAGGGGCGTAAGGCGTTCACACTGGAGGCGCATGACGATAAGCCAACTAAAACATGGGGAGAAGTATCACGCGGCTATGTGATTGACGAAAATCTTACCAATGGCTATGCAGCCGTTGTAGGGGCACTGGTTCCTGTATCGACACCTGTTACTGTTGTTGCCAGACCGACTGACGGCAAAGAGGCGTTCCCTAAGGGAACAGAGGTGGGCTTTAAATTTAATGGCTTTTCTGTGGCCGATCTTTCAATAGGTTCGGGTGTAGATTTCACACTTTATAACAAAGACAACAATGAAATAGGCACATACAAACTATCGAAAACCGTTTTGGGTCTTGGAGTGATTGAGGTTAGCAAGAATGGCGAATTTGTCATGAAGGCTCCTGCCGACTTTTCAGCAGCAAAGATTAAATTCAAAGGCATAGGCATACAAGTAGGTGGCACAAACGTTAACTACGCCTTTGTGCGCATGGCTCCTGATGCTGCCACACACCATTGTGCCATCAATGCCACCTCAAGCCGCGACGTGTCGGGCGAGTATAACGCTTTCACCTTGCAGCATAACGAGGCTGTGAAGGTAGAATGGTCTATCGTAAAGCAGCCTGAAGGTTCAAACATCACGCTGAACCCGGCCACGGGCGAGGTGACCAATATCTCTATCTCGGGCAAGTATGTTTTCAAGGCACAAGCGACGAAGGACGACTGCTACGAATATACAACCGTTAACTATGCCCCTGTGGCACTGGCTCAGAACAGCGGTGTGAACATTCTTGTTAACAAGGATGGCGAACAGCCCAAATTTGTATTGAGCGATAAGTCGGGCGGCGGCGTGCTGACCATCTTCAATGGTATGAAGAACGAGTCGGCCATCCTCACCCCCACCCTTAACGACTATGCCTATCGCGAACCTGGCGTGCAGTTGATCGAGAACCACGGCCTCATCGGCATCAAGACCGCCGACGGCTCATCATTCAGCGAAGGCCTTGCAGGCTCTGCACGAGCTGCTTTTAATGGCAAGATGAAGGCTGGCTTCGTGGTTTCGGCCAAGGCTACAGGTCTGGGCGCCGACGTGTTTAAGTTTTACAACGTAAAGCTGTTCTATAAAGGCAAGAAAATAGAAGGCGAGGTTACTACCCACTGGGATGCTATCTCGGCCGGACTTATCGGTAGCGAGCAGACACGCAAGATGCGCTTAAGCGTTGACGTGCCCGCTGGTTGCCTCTTCGACGAGATTGTGCTCTACAACACCGGATTGCTTTCTGCCGACCTTGCACAGCTGAACATATACTATGCTTATGTGGCCGATGCCGAGACCGACAACGCCGCCACAAACATGCTGTATGACGCTGAGGTGGTATCGACACAAACCACCAACGCCTCTATCGACTTTGCCAATTCAACCATGTTCCAAACCGTCAACGCAGGTAATGGTTTTGACAATTTGAGCAACTTGATTGACAACGACAAGAAATTTACAACCACATACAAGCTGCCAAAAATTGTGAGCGTAGGCACAGGTGCCACCATCGCCGTTAATATAGGCAAGATAGTGGATAAAGGACAGCAACTTATCATGGTAACCTCTGATCCCGAAACCTTGCTAGGTCTTGGATTAGGAACAGGTATAAAGATGGAAACCTATCTTGATGGCAAGCCTAAAGAAACCGTGAAGAGCTGGAAGGTGCTGGGTGCCGACGTGATAGGTGGTAAGGGCGATGGCTATGCTGTGCTCGAAACACAAGAGTCGTTTGACCAGGTACGCATTACATCTGCAGATGTAGCAGATGTTCTTAAACCTGTAGAGATAAAGGGCTTTGCGCTGCGCACTGACAAGAACGACGACGGAACGGTTAACACACAGAGCGATGTGCTGATACTGAACGAAGACGTGAAACTGAACGAAACGAAGGCTTATACAAAGGCCAAGATGCTGCTGCGCCGCACATTTACAAAGAACGCTGACGGCACAAAGGGTTGGAACTCGATTATCTTGCCTGTTGACATGACTGCCGCTCAGGTGATAGAAGCCTTTGGCAAAGGCACACAGATAGCTAAGTTTAACGACTTGGACGAGAACTGGATTAAGTTTGAAACGGTTGAAGTAGCGGGCGAAGGTGTAGTGCTCGAAAAGAACACACCTTATATCATCTTCCCCACCCAGAAGGCGGCATACAACAACTACGAATACAACATCAACGGTGAAACAAAAACCCTTAATGGCCCTGTATATGTAGCCAACGGCATTAATTATGAAGACCAAACGGCAAACCTGCAGCCCAGCGATAACGGAACATTCAATAGAATGACCTTCTTCGGTTCGTATGATAACAAGACTGAAGTGTCGGCCGACTCATATATGTTTAGCAAGGGTGACTTGGTTCACACAAATAAAGACCATACTGTGAAGGCTTATCGCTGCTGGCTGAAGGAAAACACACCGTCGGGCAAGCTGCTGCAGTTATCACTCAACAATAACGGTATGGGCAACACTACTGGCATACAGATTGTGGAAGAAAACAAGCGTAACGCAAACACTGGCATCTACAACATGGAGGGCATGCGTATGAACACCAACAACGTTAATGAGCTGTCGAATGGCGTGTACATTGTGAACAACAAGACCGTAGTAATAACAAAATAAAGACAGAACACTAAGATGAAAAAAACATATATATCGCCCGCCATCACCGTTATCGGCGTTGAAAGTTCAGAACTGATGACGGTGAGCGGATGGACTCATGATGGCGTCAAGGATCACGGATTTGGCGTCGTTGAAGAAGACGACGAAAACATTTATAATGATGACGACTTCTAAACAAGAGCCGTAACAACGCTCAAACTCAGGCATAAGCCGTTGCCGAAGGCGGTAATTATTCATAGCCGCCTTTGGCAACGCTTGCTTGAGTTTTTTTTCCATAGCAATCTTGCGATAGTTCAATTTCAAACAATCAGCAAACCAATCTACAAGTAACGGGGTTACGATCCCTAAATGCCGTGTTTACGCTACCTAAGTACCATAGTTACGCATCCTAAGTACCATGGTTATGCATCCTAAGTGCCATGTTTACGCTCCGTAGACGGCGTGTTTGCAACCTCGAAACGACATAAACAACCGTTACGCATAAGCGTCAAAAGAGCTGTTTTTACCCCTGTTTTGCATAAATATACAGAAAGACAAAAAGACAGCAAAAAGACATAAAATCTTTCATGATGCGCAAAATTTTAGTTAATATTCAATCATGAATTGTTAACATCTCTTAAACACCCCCTTAATTTGTCATTAAGCCTCTTTGAGCTCGTCAAAGGGCCTCTTTGAGGCTGTCAAAGAGCCTCTTTGACAACGTCATTTGGGCACTTTCAAAGTGTCATTTGGGCTTCATGAGAAAACGAATAAATATACACTCCAAAATGCATATTTATGCACAACAAAAATGCTCCATTCCATCTTCCTTCTTTACAGCAAAATGCTCCCTTTAATCTTCCATCGTTTCAACCAAACATTCATTTCAATCTTCCATCGTTTCGACCAAACGCCACCTTCAATCTTCTATCGTTTCACCCAATCGTTCATTTCTATCTTCCTTCGTTTCAGCATAACGTTCCTTTCAACCTTCCATCAACACAATGAAATAATTCAAACGAAGCAATGATGCTTGGCAAAAATTGTCAATTAAGCTCCAACCCGTTGTTTCATAACGCAATAAGCCCATTCAGGCCGATGCTTGTCAAAAACTGTCAAATGTTTTAGGCTGAAAAATTTGTTGTAGAAGCCATTCTTTTCTATTTTTGCAGCAGACAAATAGGTTAAACTAAAAAACTCAATTGCTTATGAACGCTTTTTACATCGCTTTAAATGTTTTCATTTTTATATGTTATGCAATCTTGGTTTTATGCATTATAGGATGCATAGCTGGCGTGTTGTTTGGCATTATAAAAAAGGAATATAAGAAAGCCTTATATGTGTTTTCCATACTTGTTTTGGGATTGTTGGTAATAGTACTCACCCATCAAGTAGATATTTTCATCAATTGCTGCCGATATCTTTCGGCTACATTCAGTTAAAAAGAGCATGGGAGATTGGAGAAAAGATTGTCTGATATCCATTGTTGTGGATGATAAGTAGGTGTTCATAATTAATCGCATATATGAATCTAATAAAAAAAGGTTATGCTTTCAAATGCCTCTACGCCCTCTTTTGGCCTGTATGCCCAGCTCTCATCGGTCGTGTAGCCCGCTACACTCCCTCTTCGGAGCTGGACATACAGACCAAAATATGGCATAGAATCATTTAAATTAATTTTGAACACCTACTTAAAAAAGTAAGATTATGAAGAATCGTTTAAAAAAGGTATCGCTCACGAACAAGATTCTGCTCCTTGAAATTTTGTTCATAGTTGTCGTGAGCATTTATCTTTTCTGTGGTGGCTATGAGCAGGTGGTTCATGAGCAAATGACCACAGCACAATGTGATTATTTGAAAGGATCAACGGCAACAGACAAGATTATCGGATTAACCTTGATTTTAGCCTTTATTTCTTTATTGGCGTGCCTCATTCGCTTGGATGTCAAGAATGAGATGTGTAGCGAACAGATAGCTGAAATGAAAGCTACGATTGCAGACATGAGAGAAGAGATAAGCAAGAGACAAGACATAAAGGCTATGGAGAAAGAGAGGTAAGGAATCAATGAATACCCAACCTTACATTTTTTATTATAAGAATGAGATAATCTTGAAATTTTATTAACTTTGCACAAGATAAGCGGCACCTCAGCAAAGCGTTCAAGCAAACGAGAAACGTTTCATGCCGAATCTTGAAATAACCTCAATATAGAAGAGAACATTTTTATAATAAACGCTCATGTCTTTATTTGCAAAACTTTACACTCTTGTGGCCGTCGTTGTTGTGGCGTTTCTGATTTACTGTTTCAGCGGCATGTCTGAAACCATAAACACGAAACTGCAAAACGCGGAAAAGACACAGACAGAAAAACACATAGAACACGTCTCAACGATAGACAAGATTCTCGGCGGTGTCGTTGGGCTCGGTGTGATGTGGCTCATTGTTGGCTATGGACTAATGAAAGGCAAGAACGAAGCCAAAGATGAGCAGTTGCAGGACAATGAGAAAAAACACGCGGAGGCATTGTGCCGAAAAGATAAAACCATAGAACAACTTCAATTGGAGATTGCCAACAATAAACAAGAGGAAAAGCTATTCCCTGTTTCGGCGTTGGCAGAGATCACAAAATCGCATGTCTATCAATCGTTCTTGGAGATGGCAGACAAGCCTCTCGTTAATCCCTCAAACGAAGAATGGCAACAGATTGTTGCTCTTGTTGAGCAACACTTGCCTGCCTTCCGGTCCTTATTATTAAACGAAAAGGGCATAAGCAGCAAAGAATATCGCATCTGCATTCTCGTATTGCTCGCTTTCAAACCAGGAGAGATGGTCAACCTCACAGGCTTTTCCTGTTCAGACATTTCGAAGACCCGACAGCGGTTGCTGATGAAGCTCTTTGGGGAGCAAGGCAGCGCAGGACAGTTTGACAGGCGGCTGAGAGGGGGTATTAAGTGAAGAGTGAAGAGTGAAGAGTGAAGAGTGAAGAGTGAAAAGTGAAGAGTAAAGAGAGAAGGGTGATGAATGAAGAATGGAGAATTTTAAAGATTGAAAACTAACAAGAAAGGATATGTTTGACAAAGCCAATGCTTTTCTACGCCCATAGATTTTTCCCTTTTGACAAAAACTGTCAATTAAGCTCCAACTCGTTGTTTCTGAACGCAATATGCCCATTCAGGCCCATACTTGTCAAAAACTGTCAAATGTTTTAGGCTGAAAAATTTGTTGTAGAAGCCATTCTTTTCTATTTTTGCAGCAGACAAATAAGCGATAAAAGAGCTCGCTTAACGAATGAAATATTTTTTAATGAAACCAAAAGCGAAGAAATATGAATGCCATCTACATTGCTTGCAGTTTGATCACACTTGCATATTTTATCTATTTGATCGTTTTTTATCTCGGCATTGGGATAATTAAATGTCTGATGGAGAAAAGATATTATATGGTGCTTCAAAACATTTTCATCATCATTGTTGTGTTCTTTGGCCTTTATTGCATAGGCTATTTCGGATGGGTACAGAGCGCGGCAAGGATAGTGTTCTCTATTTTCAGTTAGCATCTGTTACATTTGCCGAAAACAACATAAACAAAAACAGGAGGATTGGCTATGGTTACCTTTTTAAAGAAACATTTTATAAGCATTGTTGCTTTATGCGTCTTTATTGTTGGATTATTGTGGGTTATTATCGGACACGACCGGGGTTCCTGCAATTCTGCCGACGCTGTTATTGATTACGACAACAAGCCGCTGTTGTCGGGTGTCACACCAACAGACAGAATTATCGGATTGGTGATAGGTGTCGGCGAGTTGTATGTCATTGTTTGCTGCTGACTGATGGAACGGAAAAACAAATTGTTAAGGAAGGAACTTGACGACATAAAAGGACAATTGACGGAAAGGAAATGAAATATGAAACTTTGCGCCACCCAACCTCTTAGAAAGAATTGGAGGTGTCGTGAAAGACTGTGCTTATGGGCTGTGAGAAAAAAAACGCTATTCTTGCTGCTCATAAGCACATTTTTTATTATTTTTGCAAGACACTAAAAAAAGCTATTATGTCAAAACACAAACGATATGTTTTTCTTATAACAATAATAATCTATGCTGTCTGCCTTTCACCAACAGCCTTGCATGCCAACAAGACCATGACGACACAGACAGAAGCGAATCATTATGAACGCCAGGTGATGGAGGCATCGAAGATTGAAAAGATCTTAGGTCTTACCATTGGTGGCTGCATTATATGGCTCATCATCGGCTACAAACGCATGGAGCGTAAGAACGAGATGAAGGAAGAACTGTTGAGATCTAAAGAAGCGGAACATGAGGAGGCCTTGTCTTGCAAAGAGGAAACCATAGACAAGCTGCAAGCTATGGTCATGGGCTATGAGCAACACAAAGACATGGCTCTGCCTCATGAAGGCATTGCAAACATAACAAGCGCAACGATTTATCATCGGTTTAAGACCTTAGCGGAGAGACCACTTACTGAACCTTCTGAAGACGAATGGAGAAACATGTTGACAACTGTAGAACAGAATGTTCCGAGGTTTCGTGACAAGCTCATGGGCGAATACACGTTGAGCAGCAAAGAATATCGCATCTGCATTCTCGTATTGCTCGCATTTAAGCCAGGAGAGATGGTCAACCTCACAGGCTTTTCCAGTTCAGACATTTCGAAGACCCGACAGCGGTTGCTGATGAAGCTCTTTGGGGAGCA
>ERZ1034844.461-NODE-461-length-22566-cov-4.656168_pt1 | contig 22566 bp, 20 predicted proteins | sample MGYA00520594_ERZ1034844 | MGnify/ENA primary metagenome ERZ1034844 (study PRJEB33766, sample SAMN09781733) | gut metagenome | biome: gut microbiome | host: Homo sapiens | place: Madagascar | study: EMG produced TPA metagenomics assembly of the PRJNA485056 data set... | reverse complement strand
CGGCTATACCGCATTACCCTTCGCTACTTTTTCTGTGCGGTATTGCCTTAGATATTTCGTCCATTCCGACGTAATAACCGAAATTATTGGCTAGAGAGGCCGTCCTGCGATACATAGGCGTTGTGACCCACAAATCGCACAACTCCTGCCGCCGCAGATCACTGCTGTAATAATGGGCATGACGGGCCATCAGATCCTTGACTGTCTCCTTGGCCCACATACGGGCGATCAATTCGTCGTCCGTATAATAGGGTTTCTTCTCGTTTGCCATTTCAGACGCCTCCTTCCACACCATAGCTAAATGTTTCACCGAAGGTCTCGTACGGCTCCGGCAGCCTGGGACACGGCGTAAACTCCCGGTTTACTGTATAGATCTGACGCACCTTCCGCTTGAATGTGGGCTCCGGCAGCCGAAAATCTGCCATGGGAGCAAATTCTGGAACAATCTCATAATTCGTCCCACTCTCCCCGCCAGCCCAGGAAGTCCCACACGGCGTATGTACGTCATAGACCTCCATCAGGTGCCAAATTTTCCATGCCGCGTTCTCCCAAACAAAGTCCGCCGCCATATATCCCCAAACCCAATAGGAGACAACGCCTTGCTCCGTCAGATCCGTGTAGGTCCCACGCAACGCCCAGAGCCCCTTTGCTGTCTTCCCATCCCCGGCGATCTCTATGACACCGGTATCCAGCGGCTTATAGCCAATGGTACCCACACCGTAGATCTCCTGGTCGGTATAGCTCCCCAGCTTCTCCGGAAACTTCTTCTGCACCAGCTTGGCAACCAGTGCATTTTTGGCGTCCAGGGCCCCATAATACTCTTGCACCGCCCTTGGCCCTGCGTAATAGCCGTCATTGAAGGCCAGCGTAATATCCGCAGCCTTGCTCCAATAGTTTTCGTACATATCCCGTTCTTTTTTCAGCAGAAAATCTGCCGAATACCGGGCCATCAGGTTTGTGATTTCCCTCCGGTCCTCGAACCGGCAGAGCATCTGCTCTGATGTCATTTTTTGTTTCATGGTTTACCTCCTCTTTTTCTAATTGTCAGCGGGCGTTATAGCGGTCCAGCGCAGCCTGCTCTACAGAAAGGCACTCCGCAAGCCCCATTGCCTCGATGTTTTCCACATAGACATCCCAGTTTTCCAGAGGCTCTGTTCCGATAATAAACTGGGGAACGATTTGCTGTAAATAGGTGGAAATATCAGAGAAGCGGCTTGAAAACACTGCGGATTCTTCCGCTGTCATGCTCACGCGGGGCATCAATCCTGTAGCCAAGTCCACTGTGCCCCAGAGCTTTTCCGCCTCCACCTTATCCGGCGTATACCACTGATACGCCCGTTTGGGGTCTTGAACGCCCAGCAGCATTCCGTTGCCGCAGGTATACAGGGACTGGGCAATATTGACGGTCATATCCCCTTGCGGATTCAGGATCAACTCTGTGTATTGAGGATTCCCCTGATCGTCAAATACAAAAGACTCTCCCTCAATGCCGTAGTTGGTGGTATAGTAGCCATCCTCGGTATACCACCAATCGCACCACCGCATCGCCAGCTCCACATTCCTACAATCCGTAGTAATGCATAGCTCTGCCCCCAGGGCTGCGGTCTTGTCGCCGAATACTGTGGTATCGCCTTTTTTCTGCACCGGATTGGTGGATGCCACAACCACCACGTTTGGATTTCCTAAATTGGTAAAATCCATCAGATTGGCCGCCGAACTCCATACACCAATTTCCTCATTGACAATCTCGTCATTGGTGGGAGCATTGGCATTCTGGGTGTTGCTTGCAAAGTCAGGGTTGATCAGCCCCTCTGTATACCACTGGTGCATCAGAGACAGATAGTCACGGAATCCATCCTGGGTGGGGCAGAATACCACCTTTCCGTCCTCCTGAATGAATGAACGGCTAGAGCTGATTTCTGCACTGACACCAAAACCGCCTGAAAACATGGCGCCAAAATAGCCGCCAGTATACGGCATCCAGAAGGGATAGTCACAAAACTGCTGGAACGCCACCAGAACTTCATGATATTCATCATAGGTGGCGGGCAACTCCAGACCAGACTGTTCCAGCCAGTCGGACCGTATCACAGGACCAGACTTATTGATTCCTTCATTGGCCGCCACGTCGTTGAGCTGATAAACCGCAGGAATATACCCTTGATCCGTGGTAGCTTGCTTGACATAGGTATCATCGCTGAAAAAATACCGGGCATAGTTTGGCGCATGCGCTTCGATATAAGGGGCAATGTCCACCACAATGGATTCGTTGACTGCATACTCCAAATTGGTGGTCACATAGTTACTCATATTGAAAAGCATATCCGTATAACTACCAGATGCAATCATCAACGTCAGATTTTCCTGAGCGTTCATAAAGGTGCATTCTTCAAACTGAATGTCAATTCCAGTCTTTTCCTGGCAGTAAACCCAAGCAGGAAATTCATCTGCGGAATCATAAAAATTCGGAAAAAACGGCGGATAGGCATACCATAAGCTCAATGCAGCATCGGGGGTATCCACTGGCCAGACCCAATCGTCCACAAACTCCGTTTCCTCCGGCTCTTGGCTGCTCGCTTCCAGTACGCTGTCAGCAGATACGGCAGGCTCCGGCGCAGATGCCTGCACTGGCTCCGGCTGGGTAGCGCTGATATCCGGCTCTGAAGGCGGCGCTGATGTCTCCGTGGCAGGTGTACCGCAACTGCACATAACCGCCAGCAGAAGACACGCCGCGCAAAGCATCGCAGGCAATCGTTTTTTCGTTCTTCCCCTCATAGAACTCTCTCCTTACGACGTTGTAACGGTATCCAAACGCATATAGTACCGATCTAATGCCTCCTGTTCGATTTCAATGCACCGCTCGATCCCCATGTCTTTGAGGTGTGCCGTAAAATCATCAAATTCGCTTAGCGCTCGCTGTCCCGTAACAAACTGCAACACATTTTCATAGTAGGTAGTAATGATATCGTTATAAAGTGCATTCATTTCTTTCTGTTCCTCTGCGTTGAGCAGTGCGGAATAGGTGGTGGGCAGCTGATAGGCGCCGTCTGATCCTTCTTTCCATGTATCCCCGGCATTCATTTGCTGCTCGGTATAGCTGTAATAGTTCTTGGAATTGTCGATCTCATACGGTCCGCCCGTGGTTCCTCCGGTGTAAAGCGCCAATGCCACATCCATGGTCATTCCCTGAGGATTGTTGGTGATGACCTCCGTATAGACCGGGTCGCCTCTATCGTTGTATGTAAAGGTGAAGTCCTCTGTACCGTAGTTCGCCAGCAGACTGCCCTCTTCTGTGAAGAAATAATTGAAAAACCGCACGACCAATTCCACATCCTCGCAGGCTGTTGACACGGAAACAGACATATTGGCAGCTGCGTTGTCAACATCCAGTCCGAAATGTAGGATGTCGTCTTTCTTCTCCCGCATTCTGGGAATTCCCTCTACACGTGCGCCCTGTCCAATATTGTCCTCATAATTGGAAAGATTGGTGGCATAGCCTCTCCAAATACCTACGGTCCCACTGGCAATTTTGGAGCTGTCCACCTCGCCGGAAGTTGCGCTCATGGTATCCGACACAAAATTGGTATCAATCAGGCCTTCGCTATACCACTGATTCAATGTGGTGAGCATTTTGCGGAACCCCTCCTCAATGGGGCCAAAATGCACCTGTCCGTCCACCTGGTAAAATCCGTTCATATCATTGGTAGACGGCACAATGATGCCATAGGCGCTTTGCATATCGCCGGGCGTGGTAACACCGTCCGCCGCCAGACCATAGGGTGACGTAGCCCCTTTTTTCTCCTGGAAGACTTTGAGCACATCATGATAATCATCCACGGTTACAGGAACATCCAGGCCTAGATCGTCCAGCCAATCTCTGCGGATGACCGGACCGAACTTCGGAATTCTTCCATCATCGGTTTGGAAGCCATAAATGGCTGCCTGGTGCCCAGCTTCCGTATAGGACCCCAAGAGGCGGGTCTCTGCTTTCGCCTGAACAGCCAGATAATCCGGCGCATATGCCGTCAGCGCATCATTGAGGTCGATGATAATTTCCTCGCTGATGGCATCGTCCAGAGAGCCGGCATAATTGCCCGGGAAATTTAAGATTACATCGTTATAATCTCCACCAGCTATCATCAGCATAAACAGCTCGTTGGCACCGGGGATTGGGACCGCGCTCCAGTCGATATTCACATTCAGCCGCTTCTGAGCCTCCGTATACATTAGGTAGTCCATCGGACCGTCTGCAAATCCGTCAAACATCGGCGGATATACAAACCAGTAAGAGAAGGATTTTGTCTCCTCCAACGGGAAATAGGCCACTTCCTCCACTTCCTCCGACGCTTCTGGCTCCTGACCGCTTGCTTCCAGGGTGCTGTCCGCGGGAGCGGGGGCAGACGTCTGTGTTGGTTCCACTGGAGCAACGCTAACCTGCAGCTCTGACGACACCGCTGTTTCCTCAGTTTTTCCGCATCCGGCCACGGCCGTCAACACCAGGCATACCGCGCAAATCAGCGTCAGCACCCGTTTCCAAGGTTTGCTATGCATATGCATTCCTCCCTTTTTGAAATTGTTCTGTATTCATTATAACAGGCATTTGCTCTGATCGTTCATGCAAAGTTCTTCAGAAATATTACGTTCAAGTAATATTTCTGTGCTGCAAGATGCATTGAACCGTGCAGCAAAGGCTGATTAACACAGCGGACTATTTGTTGCGGCTCCGCATTGCTTCAATCGACATCACATACATCAAAATGCAGCACAGCCATATGTACCTGACTGCCATTATTGACTGGTACAGCCGCATGATTGTCGGCTGGAACCTGTCCGACACTAGGACAGTTACGCTGTGCGCTACGGTAGCAAGGTGGCTCAGGAGACAAAATGGGTTGATATGGTATTATCTGGTTCGCGATAATTTTTTCGTGAGTGGCCTTGACTGGGGGACCATTATATTTGCGGCGCTGTTCTGGAAGAAGGCCACCACCCCCGGCATCATCGCCGGCATGGTGGCAGGCTTCGTGGTCTGCGTGGGCTGGAAGCTGGCAGGTGTGCCCTTCGGTCTCGGCTCCGCCGTGCCCGGCGCCATCGTCTGCGGCATCGCCCTGGTGGTGGTAAGCCTTCTGACCTGCAAAAAGCATCCTTCGGTGTATCTGAAAGCCCACAAGGAGCTTCCTCCCGAGGCTTCGGCAGAATAAATATTGGAGCGCTCTCCGTTGTGGAGAGCGCTCCGTTTCTGTTCCCTATTTCTTTGGAATGATGGCGTATGTGCCGATAGCGGTACAGGCCACCTTGCCGGAGCCAGGGACGATGGTTTCGCAGTAGGCGGTGGCGTTTCTACGGCCCAGAGACGTGACCCGGGCCCTCACCAGAACGCTGCCCTCCCTGGGCACGGCGTGGAGGTAGTTGACCGTCATGGAGATCGTGGGTGGGATGGTCTGCCTAGAGAAGCAGTACACCGCAATGCTCATGGTCAGGTCCATCATGGTGGAGCTCATGCCCCCATGGAGGGTCCCCAGGCCATTGACCTGCCAGTCCTCCAGTGGGAACCGCAGGGTGAATTGCAATGAATCAAAACGCAATTTGGGACGCAGGGCACCTCAGAAGTATCATGCACCGCCGGGCAGTTCAATTACTTCACATATCCGGCCGCCGCAATCCCGGCCATTCTTCCGGTATTGAGCGCAAAGCCGGAGGTATTACCCGCCATATAAAAGGGATAAGACTCGCCGAAAATCGTGTTTGCGTCATTTCCCGCCGCATACAGTCCTGGGATGGGATTGTCCTCCTCGTTCAGCACACGCATCTTATGGTCGATTTGGACTCCGCCAAGTCCTCCATAGGTATCGCAGAAAAATCTGGCTCCGTAAAACCGCGGCCCGGTGATTTTTCGCAAATACTTCGGCTCCTTATAGAAAACGGTGTCAGAACCGGCCTCGCACATGGCGTTATACTCCTCGAGCGTATCCTTCAGCGTCTGGAAGGGTATCTCTGCCTGCGCCGCAAATTCCTGCAGGGAGTCCGCAATAAAGAAGTCCTTTGAGCCGTTTTGGATTGCTTCCCGCAGGATTTCCTCCATGGTGCCTGTAAACCGGTCAAAGGGCTCCGGCGCCTGGGGTTCTTCCTGCGGAATCTCCCCGCGGAGTTGTCCCTGCTCCTGCTCTGGCGGCGGCCCGCCGGGCCCGCCCATAGTATCCTCCGGCATGTTCCGGTACAAATTTTCATCCAACAACATGATTCCGCAGCCCTTGTATTGGCTGTGGATCGCGCACCCAACAGCCCCCGGATTGGAAACCAAATCCTCCCGCAGAAAGCGATACCCCTTTTGATTGACCATTAGGTTATAGGGCTGGCGTAAAGCAGAAAGTTTGGGTGCTGTCCCCATAGGTCCGCCATAACCCTGCGCAAGACCCATGTATGTGTCCATCATCATGGGCGCTTTTTTTGCTCCCAGCGCCCAGAGCATCCGGATTCCTGACCCATCCATGTCCGACAGGTCAAACGTATACATCAGATCCTTGCCCATGGTATATCCGGCCTCATGTACCATCTTAGGGTCTCCGCCAAAACCTCCGGCTGCGGAAATTACTGTCTTCGCTGTGCCCGCAAAGGATCTGCCACATTCATCTGTGCCCTCATAGCGGAAGGTGTCTGTGCTGCTCTGCACCAAGCTGAGAATGGAATGCTGACAAAAGATCTGAACATGTAATTCTTCAGCTCGTTTGCGCATCAGATTTGTTATCTTAATGCGGCGGAAATCCGCGTAATTGTGAATTGTTTCCGCAGCGCCAGGGTAATATCCAGAGGTATGTGTGATTGGAAGTCCAATCTCATCCTTCATCCACTCCACAGTGGAAGCGGAAAAGCTGATATATTCACTGACCAGCCGTGCATTGGTCTTCCAATGGGCATGTTCCATCATGAACTCAAATGCATCTTTCTTCGTCAAGGGGTTGTGTTCCGCTTTCTGAATACTGCTTTCCACCCCAAAGAAGCCGCATCCTCCATCTCTGGCGCCTCCAACCTTATCACGGCGTTCGTAGACAGCCACAGAACAGCCGGCCTTTGCTGCTTCAATTGCGGCCGCCAGGCCGGCCGGCCCACCGCCGATAATCGCAATATCAAAATAATCCTGTCTCATATGTTCCATTTTCTACTCAGAAACGCTCCTTCCCTGGCAGGCCTCTGACACCTGACCCGCATTTTGCAGGTCCCGAAGCTCACTGGGTGTCTTTCCCATATAGCGCTTGCATGCCATCCGAAACCGACTGACGCTGTCATAGCCTACTGCTTTTGCAATTTCTTTTAATGTCATGTTTCCACGCATCAGCTTTAATGCATTTTCCAGCCGCAGCTGATGAATATAATCATTTAGCTGGATATTATTCAATTTCTTGAAAGTCCGTCCAACATAGACTGCATTCAGGCCCAGGTAATCCGCAATGCTGGTGACAGAAAGATTCGTATCACTGAGATGAACCTGAATGTACTCTTTCATCAGCGTGTTCCAAACCGGTGTTTTCTCCTGCTTGCAATCCTCCATATAGGAAAAATAGCGTGCAAATATTTCGTTCATGCCGTCCCGGATTTCACTGAGACTGTTTTTATAGACCACGCCCCACAGATTGATCGGACAGTCATCGAAAAAAGGCAAACCAACTACCATTTGCATGTGTTCCATGGTAATGCGGATGAAATTCAGCAGCGTATACTTCATCACATCCGTCATCTGTACCGTAAACCGCTCCGGCTTATAGTCCTCGTCAATCATTTCATTCAGCACCGTTTGTACCGCCGTGAAGTCATTGACGGAGAGGGCACTCAGCACCCTGGAATACCTGGATTCAATTCCATAAATCTCACATTTAGGATGACGGGCGCAAACTTCGTTGTATGTAATCAGCAAACCTGTCCGTTCCGTCAGGCAGAGATAGTTGCTCAGCTCATGGATTTGGTTATAGCCGATTCCGATTTCTTTCGGTGCCGCCAGCAAAGCGCTCAGCCGGCACTGTATCGGCTGCTCCGTCTGGTAGCGGAGCCGACGTACTAGCTCCGACAGGATGGCCTGGAGCTTTGTATCGTGTTCCGCTTCGCTTTTCGGAAGCTGAATCACCGCGAACACATCACACACCGCGTTGCCATAGGCCATCTCATAGGTGTCGTGATCTAAATTATCCCATTGACGGCGGATATAGTCAGGGGGAAGCCTGAAACGGCTTGGCTGCAGGAGGCTGGTGTTCTCAATGGTGAACAGCGCCACCGCGTAGCTGTGTGCAGGCGATTCACTGAGACCAAGGCGCATAAGGCATTGCGTTGTCTCATCTTCCGTGGCGGCTCCGGCAATCAAAATGCCAAAGAGTCCGGAAAAATCTTCTGGAATGCGTTTCATAGGCTTCCCCCTATTCATGATAGGCTTATTTTTCCATATAACGGTCGTAGGCAGCCTGGTATGTCTCAAGGCACTGATTTAGTCCCTGGGTCTCCATGTCCAAAATAAAGGCATCCCAATCGGACTCCAGGTTTAAATCTCCCACGACAAACTTCAGGACACGCTCATCTGCTAGGGTCTCCAAGTCTGCCTCATGCTTGCTCACCGCGTCGTTTTCCTCCGTGGTCAGGTTCCCATAAAAGGTGCCATCTGTGCTCCGTTTCTGGGACCAGGTGTCCGCGCATGTATACTGGCTTTCATCAGTAAAGGTTGCGGCAACGGCCTTGTACCAGGAGAGTCCGGGTACCTGGAAGGAGGTGTAAGTTTTCCAGGCAGCGGCAAAGCTCATATTGGGATTGTTCAGAATCAAATCCGTATAGACCGGATTCCCGTCATTATCGAATGTATAGCCTTCGCCTTCAATACCAAAGTTGGAAGCCAGCAGACCATCTTCCGTCCAGTACCAGTTGATATACAGGATGGCTTCCTCAATCACATCGGAAACCGCATTGACGGACCAGCCATTTTCCCCGGCGACACCACTGCTTCCGTTGTCACCGCCAACACGCAGGGTGCCATTCTTCTCCAGGGTAGGGTCTGGAATCGGAATAATGTCGTAATTCTCATCCTCCGACAGGGCTCGGCTGGCTGCACTCAGGAAGTCCGCCTCACCGGAAACCATCGCTGCACGGCCATTCGTGACATAAGCATTCATCTCACCCGGCGAAACCGTACCATTGAGCAGCATGTCCATGTCAATCAGGCCCTCCTGGAACCACTTGTGGAGCATGGTCAGATACGCTTTGAACTGCTCAGTAACCATATTGTACACCACTTTACCATTCTCATCAACACTGTATACATTGCTGTCAACGCCATAGCCGTTAATGAGCGTTCCCAACTGAACATCGCCGCTGAAAAACGCCGGATACTGAATATCATAGGCATTTGTCATGGCCAGCAGCACCGACTCCAATTCATCATAGGTGGTCGAAGCCTCCAGCCCCAGCTCCTCCAGATAATCTGCGCGCAGCAGGAGACCGGAGATGTTGTAGTTTTCCTCCTGGGCAGTGTGTACCGCGGCCACACGACCCTGGTCATCTGTGCATGCCTTCCGGTACACTTCATTTTCCTGATAGTATTTCAGGAAATCCGGGGCATACTCCTCCGCATATTCCATAATATCCACACACATATTCTCCTCGAGGGCACCCATGGCGCCGGAGGAATATGCCGCTGTAAGGCCGTTGATAATATCTGGCAAATCCTGCGCCGCAATCAGAAGGTTCAGCTCCTCTGCGTAGGTGAAGAAATTCAGCGAGGTAATTTCGAGGTTCACACCGCAGGCCTCCTCGGACGCACGGAACACAGAGATATTTCCAACGTCCTGATCCGGCAGCGTATCGATCATATAGGGCGGAACTGTTGTCACCAGCGAAATCTCCACGATTTCATCAGAGATGGGATACTCTATGGTGTTTTCAGCTTCCTGGGGCTCGGGCTCTACTGATGCCTCCGGTGCTTCCGAGTTCTCCAGGTCGGGCTCCGTTGTCTCCGGCTGGCCTGCACTCTCCTCCGGTTCTGAAGCCGGCACTGCGCTGTCCGCTGAAGCCGCACTCGCGGTGGAACTGCCGGAATTTCCACAGCCTGAAATCAAGGACAACAGAGCCGCCACAGCGATGATAATTGCAAGCCATCTGTTTTTCATAATATGTTCCTCCTTAGTGAATTTTTATATTTCATAGGCCGCTTCGATGCCTTCTCCCAAAGCATTGCCCATCTTTCTTGCCTTGACACAGTCTCCGATTGCGAGAACGGGAATGTCCCCTGCCGCTTCCTCAAGGTCATGCAGCGCTGCCTTATTCGCCGTAGTTCCAATGGCGGCAACCACGCTGTCTGCAATCACAAAGCGTTCGCTTCCATTGGCATCGGTATAAAAGACGCCATCTTCGTCAACTGCAGAGACTGTGGCACTGCATCTGCAGTCCACGCCATATTTTTGCAGTTGTTCTGTCAAAACACTCCGGGCACCACCGCCAAGTCGCTTTACCAGCTTCTCCGACCGACTGAGCAATACGACCTGCTTTCCCTGGGCGCCCAGATAGATGGCTGCTTCACAGCCGGTTTCTCCGCCGCCAATGACTACGACCCTATGTCCCAGCTCAGCGGGTGTGCCGTTGAGGCCATACACATCAAGAATATCGACCGTCCGCTCATGCCCGGGAACAGTAGGGGAAACGCTGGTTGCACCCACCGCCGCAATAATGGCTTCCGGCTGGACACGCTGAATCAGTGCCGCATCTCCGTGGGTATTGAGCAGGAGCTGCACGCCCGCTTCCTTTGCCTGGCGAATCAGTTGATCCTTCTTATACTGGAGATCCGCCTTAAAGGGGTCAATATCTGTATAGCGCATCAATCCTCCAAGGGCAGGCGCTTTCTCACAAAGCGTCACCTGATGACCCCGCTCTGCAGCCGTGATGGCCGCTTGCAGTCCTCCGGGGCCGCCACCCACCACCAGCACCCGTTTTGCCTTAGGGTGAGCCGGATAAGCGGACAAATCCTTTCTGACGTTTTGCATACTGTGAACCGGACAAACGTACTTTGGCGGTCCCGCCATGGCCAGTCCGTCCTTGTTTGCCCGTTGCTTCATCCGCTCGCCCATGGGATGGGCCTCGCTTCTGGAGGGCGCATCCTGGCCTCCCATACAGCCCATACATCTGGCACAGCGGTCGATGCCATCGCTTCGCCCCGCAGCACATTTGTTCGCAAATTCTACATCGCAGACCGCCTGGCGTCCCAGGGAAATCATGTCGATGAGACCTGCACCAATCAGGCGGTCCGCTTCCTCCGGATTGTTGATCCCGCCAACCAGGTTGATCAGCAGATGCTTCGTATGGCGCTTGATATAGGCAGCCTGCTCTAAGTTGACAAAATGCGGGTCGAAGGAGTTAGAATATGTGCGCGTCATGGTGCTGTCCCGGTAGCATCCAGCGGAGACGTTGATGATGTCCGCAATTCCATCAATCATCTGACAGAACCGCGTCACCTCCCCCACCTCCATGCCGCCCGGAAGGTGCTCATCGGCACTGATTCTCACCTCGATCAGAAAATCGTCCCCCACCCGCTCCCGGATTGCCTGCACAATCGCCGCGGGAAATCTGCACCGGTTTTCGATACTTCCGCCGAATTCATCTGTTCTGTGGTTTGTTCGTGCAGACAGAAATTGGGAAAAAAGCCAGCCATGGCCTCCGTGCAGCATGATTCCGTCAAATCCGACGCTCTTCAGATAGAAGGCCGCCTGGGCGAAATGATCCGCAATCAAATGCATCATATCCAAATCTATTTCATGCACCTGAACGCCGTCTTCTGTCACAAACCCATGAGGTCCATAGGCTTCCGTGTAGCCATCTCCCCTACGGCGGGAATCCCCCACATGGAACAGCTGAACTAGGGCCAGATTCTCGCCGCCGGCTTTGGCGTACCGGAGGACTTTTTTCCACCCTTCAAACTGCGGCCCTTCCAGGCGGGTGAAATCTGTGGCTGCAAAGGATTTAATTTTTTTCGCATATTTTTCATCAATTGGTGTCTCGCCTACCGTGACAGACGCAAATCCGCCGCGGGACTTGGCTGCCAGTTCCTCCACCTCATGAAGATTGATGGTTCCATCGGGGAACACATTTCCAATCGCGCCACTGGGTGCGCAAGTGATGCGATTTTTATATCGCTTTCCGCGGACCAAAACCGGTTCAAGCAGATGTTTGAGCTCGTTCATACGATCCTCCCTTTGCTTTGATAAAGACTAGTCCCTTCGAGTTTATTTTAAATTTCCCAAGAAAAAATAGAAAGCGTTGTTTTTATACAAATGCTTCAGGAACTATACATTCCCGCTACAGGCAAAGCGGCAGGCCCGAAGATCTGCCGCTCTGTTTGCCGTATGGGGTTCAGCGCTCGTACTGCTTCCAGTTGGGAGTCTCCTCCCAGTCGATCCAATGCTCGCTGCCGTTTACGCGCTCGTAGGTGTGACCGTTGGTAGCCTCCTGGACGTACAGGTAGTACCTGGCGTCCTCGTCCATGTTGTCCGGCCAGGTAATCATGCCGGGCAGCAGATCCTCCTTGCTCCGGGGCAGGCGCTGGAGCACCCGGTTCACCACCGCCATGGTCTCTGCCCGGGTGATGTACTGGTCGGGCTTGAAGGTCTGATCCTCATAGCCGTTGATCCAGCCATTCTCGGTGGCCAGAGCGATATACTCCGCCGCCCAGTGGTTTCAAAGGGGTTGTCGCTGTCGGCACCCTTTTCGTCAAAGCTGGCTACGATCTTCACCAGCTCCGCCCGGGTCTCCTCACTGAGCAGCCGGAAGAAGATCGTTGCAACCTCTGCTCGGGTGATATTGTCCTGGGGCCGCACCATGCCGTCGGGGTAGCCGATGATATAGGCATAATGATCCGAAGTAAAGCAGTCCGGGCACGGTGCTGCGGACATTGGTCACTTCCACCTTTGTGGTGCCGCCCACCGACACGCTGAATTCATGCCGGGTTTTATCCAGCAGATACCCTGCCGGGGCGGTGACCTCCACGAAGAAATACTTGCCCGGATATAGGCCGTAGACTGTCAGCCGTCCGCTCTGATCGGTGGTCTTGGTGGCAACCTTTCTGCCCGAGGCGTTGTACAGGTCAAACACTGCACCCTGCAGCGCATCGCCGCTGTTCGCATCGGTTTTGGTCAGCCGCACACTGCGGGATAGGTGGTCTCCCCTGCCGTCATGTAGACATAGTAGGGTTTGCCCTCGGCTCGCTTCTTCCCAGGAACTGGTGCACGGCCTCGTCAGCGGGGCTGAGGCGCAGATAGACCGTCATGAGCTGGAATAATGTTTTCCGCAGATGAGGTGATCCACGCTGATTTGAAAGATTCAAAAGCGGAAGTCACCAAAATATATAATCCATTTGCGAACCATCCAGCAGTATGAGCAAAGGCAGAAAAATATCAATAAGGCGCAAGCGGAATACCTGATCTTGCTGGCACAAGCACTTTGTTGTAAACCTGCTGATTTGCTGGAGAAAATTGCGCCTTAACAGCGATATCTATTTTGCCCTGTATCGCCACGCCGTCGCTCATTCACTTCGTCGATCCTCCCTTCCAATCGCAACCCGCCGGGCCGGGCTTTTTTGCGGTCTCTGAAAAAATAACAGCACAACGCTGATCATATAGATCATCTTTGAGACCCCTGCGTTCATCTTATCATCTGTCATAGCAAGTGCTTGGGCACTTCCACTTTAATTGGTAGCACCAATACAAAAGACGAGATTCGGAGACCCCTTGGGGCTCCAAATCTCGTCTTTTTGAGGTGCTTTTTTCAATGCTCCCGTCTGTTCTTAATTCTCTAGCGATAGGCTTTGTCCATAGAAAAGCCACGACCACTGACCTCACTTACCCGGCTTACTACCACGAAGCTTTCGGGATCAGTCTCGCGAATCAGTTTTTCCAGTCTTGGCAGTTCCCGATTGGAAATGACACTGAAGACCAATTCTGTATCATTCTTCAGATATCCGCCCTGCGCATGGATAATGGTAACGCCTCGATCTAATTCCGACAGAATTCTTTCTCGGATCTCGTCTGCCTTCAGGCTGACTACCTTCACCTCTGTTTTAGAGGTACCTGACAGAATTAGTCGATCCAACACCACCGTATAGATCAGCATCAGCGCAATGCCATACAGTGCCATATCCATGCTGTTATAGGGGATCTGCACCAGCAGAATGCAGAAGTCAAATACATAGAGGGATACGGAAACAGGGATTTTCAAATACCGCTCCAGAATCAGTGGTGGAATATCCATTCCTCCGCTGGAAGCGCCAGCACGGATGATAATGCTAAGAGAAAGTCCAATTCCAAGCCCGGAAAACAACACATTCAGAAATACATCCTGTGTCAGCACCATATCTCCCAACAGCCGTTCCAGCACCCGCAGAGAAAGCGGATAGGCAAAGGTACTGATCACCGTTGTAATGGCAAACTGCTTTCCCAACAGCAGCAACCCCAGCAAAAGCATCGCAATGCCAAAGATCAATACGGTCAGGGAAACGGAAATTCCCCAATAGTGATTCATGGCCAGCGCAATTCCTGTAGTTCCGCCGGTGATCAGTCCAGATGGGATCAGAAAAAGTCTTGCAGTCAGCGCATAAAGCACATTTCCGGCAATCACACATATACCAGAGGCGCATGCGTGAATTATTTTGTTTCCATTGTGCACACAAAAGCGCTCCTTATGTGATTATTTTTCATTTTCCAACGGAACCTTGATATATCCCCGCAGATCTTTAATCAGTGCCTCCGGCATCTGCCCCCCATTGGCCGCTGTACCAATCTTTCCGGCACCCTCAGCAGTACCCATCATCAGCCCAATGGCGCCCCGATAAGCGCCAGAGCCTCCCACAATCACGTTGACCAGTACATCCCGGCGCTCACCTTCCTGATCCATCGGCAGTTCAATGGACCCCTTACCGCGGACCGCAAAAATGCCATCCCATGCGTAAATATCGCCGTCCTCCATATGGTAGACACAAAACAGAGAGGTATCATAAGTTTTCTGCCAATACTCACTGAAATAGTTCTCCAGCGGATATTCCTTTGCCTCATCGAACCCGGTGCCGCAGTAATAGCGGCTGGGTCCAAAGGGGTGAAACCAGCCCACACCGCCGTGCTGTGTGGTACCACTGGTCCAGGTTTCGGTCTGGGCATAGCCCGCCTGATATTTCATCTGTACTTCATAGCAGCGGTATTTATTTTCGCTTCCCCATGTTGCCATTGATAAGACTCCTTTCAAAATGTTCCAAGATTGTGGCAGGCCACAAAATGATTGGGAGAAACCTCCTTTAACTCCGGTTGAAGCTTTGTACACGCCTCCGTGGCGTGGGGGCACCGATCCGCAAACCGGCAGCCGGGCTTTGGATTCACCGGTGAGGTAATCTCTCCCTGAAGGATCACCTGTGCAGCAGGCTGATCGATCACCGGCAGGGGAATAGCAGAGAGCAGTCCCTGTGTATAGGGATGCATGGGATGCTCAAACAGCTCCTCAGCACTGCTTTTTTCCACCACGGTACCCACATACATCACCATGATATCGTCAGAAATGTAACGGACCACAGAGAGGTCATGGGTAATAAACATATAGGCCAGCCCATTTTGCTCCTGCAAATCCTGCAGCAGATTCAGAATCTGTGCCTGAATGGAAACGTCCAGTGCCGATACCGGCTCATCACAGACAATAAACTGCGGATTCATAGCCAATGCCCGGGCAATTCCAATTCTCTGGCGGCGTCCGCCGTCCAGCTCATGGGGGTAGGCGTAAGCCAGCCGATGGGCTAGACCCACAGTATCCATCAGCATCAGCACTCGCTGATGCAGCTCTTCCCGACTTTTGCATGCCTTATAGACTCTCAGCGGTTCCGCAATCAGATCAAAGACGCAGAATCGAGGATTTAGAGAGGAATAGGGATCCTGAAATACCAGCTGCATATCTCGATACAGTTGCTTTTGCTCCCGGCCCGAAAGACCCACAATGCTCTTTCCGTGGAATAGAATTTCGCCCTCTGTAGCAGGAGCCAGACCGAGAATGGTGCGGCCCAAGGTTGATTTTCCGCAGCCAGATTCTCCTACCACTCCCAGTGTCTTTCCGGCGTCAATGGTAAAGGAAACATCATCCACCGCATGAAGCATGCCGCCGGGGGTCTTAAAATACTTTTTCAGGTGCTGGACATCCAGCAGATGGGTAGACTTGCTCATACCTTCGCCCCCTTCTCATTTCCAACGCCCGGTGTATGACACTTTACAAAGTGTCCAGGAGATACCTCTATAGACTCCGGCACTGCGCTTCGGCACGCATCTGTCGCATAGGGACATCTAGTGTGGAATTTGCAGCCCTCAGGCAGGTTCATCGGATCCGGCATCAAGCCGGCAATGGGCTGGAGCCGCCTTGCCGCATTCACAGAGGGCAGGGATCGGAACAGACCATTGGTATATGGATGCTGCGGAGAAAGGAAAATATCCCGGAGAGTGCCAGATTCCACAATTTCACCGGCATACATAATGGCAACCTTGTTGCAAACCTGGGCTACAACGCCAAGGTCATGGGTAATAAGGATCATTGTGGTATGGAACTGTTCTTTAAGCTGTGCCATCATATGGAGCACCTGCGCCTGAATGGTAACATCCAGTGCCGTGGTGGGCTCATCTGCAATCAACAGCTGTGGATTACAGGCCAATGCAATGGCAATCACAACACGCTGCTTCATACCGCCGGAAAACTGATGGGGATAATCACTGCCTCGGGATGCGGGGATCCCTACTGTTTCCAGCATTTTCAGTGCCCGTGTTAGTGCCTCTTTCTTGGAGCACTTTGCGTGGAGCCGAATGACCTCCGCGATCTGATCATCCACACGGAGCACCGGATTCAGTGCCGTCATGGGGTCCTGGAAGATCATTGCGATCTGCTCGCCCCGGATCTTCCTCATTTCCGTTTCTGAGATCTCCAGCAGGTTTTTTCCGTGGAACAGGATCTCTCCGCCCACATACTTTCCGGGGGGATCTGAAATCAGCCGCATAATGCCAAGGGCCGTTGTCGTCTTTCCGGCTCCGGTTTCTCCCACCAGGCCCAGTGTATCCCCCTCTTCCAGCGAAAGATTGACCTTGTTGACTGCTTTTGCGCAACCATCATCCGTCTGGAATTGGATCTCCAAGTCCTTGATATCAAGAATACTCATTGTGCTGCCCCTCCTTTAGCGCTTCAGCCGGGGATCCAGAGCATCCCGGAGGCCATCTCCAAACAGATTAAAGCCAAACAGCGTAATAATAATTGCAACGCCCGGGAACACCACCATGGGCCAGAACTGCATAATGTATTGGCGTCCAACGGAGAGCATGGAACCCCATTCCGGTGTTGGAGGCCGAACACCCAGACCAATAAAGCTCAGTCCGGAAATCGAGAGGATACAGTCTCCCAGTTTCAGTGTGGAATCTACAATAATGGGCGAAATCGTATTAGGTACAATATGCCGCAGCATAATGCGGATATTTCCCGCACCAGAGAGCCTTGCCGCCTCCACATATTCTTGTCCGCGTATGGACATGACCTGTGCCCGCATAATTCTTGCATAGCTGGGAATGTAGCCAATTGCCAGCGCAATGGCCGTTTTTCCCACACCGGTGCCCAGTGCCGCTGAGATACATATTGCCAGCAGGAAGGGCGGAACCGCCTGAAGAACATCTACCAGACGCATAATAATGCTGTCGGACTTTCCACTGAAATAGCCTGCCGCGACACCCAGCATGCCTCCAACGATCAGTGAGCTGATAATGGCCATCACCGCAACCAGCAGTGAGATCCGTCCGCCGAAGATGATACGGCTCAGCAGGTCGCGGCCATATTCATCGGTACCCAGCAGATGCTCCTTCGAGGGATAGGAAAATATATTGTCATAGTCCTGTGCCGCATAGTCATAGGGTGCAATCAGCGGTGCGAAAACAGCACTGAATACCAGCAGGATCACAAGGATCATACCGAATACCGCCAGCTTGTTCCGGAACAGCCGCTTCATAATATCGCCCAACTGGCTGTGCTTCTTTTCCAGATCGGTGGTCTTATCTTTTTTCACGACTGCACCTCCGCTTCTGCATGCTTTTTGCGGTTCTTTTTCTTTCCACTGGTGTACATAGACATGATTCTGGGATCTACGAAGCCATAGATCACATCTACTACCAGATTAATGAGACAAATCAGAATGGACAGCACCAGTACACAGCCCTGAATAATGGGATAATCCTGATTGCTAACCGCTGTCGTAACCAGTGAACCAATGCCGGGAATTGAGAAGATGCTCTCAATAACAACGGAACCAGCCACAGTTCCGCCCAGCATGATCCCCACAAAGGTAATGATGGGAAGCAGCGCATTGCGGAGCGCATGCTTAAAAATGACTACTTTTTCTGACAGTCCCTTGGAGCGTGCCGTGCGAATATAGTCCTGCCGAACCACATCCAGCATGGTAGAGCGGGTAAACCGCAGCACCGATGCCACAGGGGGCAAACCAATGGTAATCGCCGGAAGGACCCAGTATTTCGCACTGGCCGCCGCAATAGATGGCATGGATGCCGGCAGCCATTGAAGCCGCAGCGCAAAGATAATAATCAGCATCAAGCCCAGCCAGAAGCTCGGCATAGATGCCATAATTAAAGACAAAACCGTCGCAATATAATCTCCGATGGAATACTGCTTTACTGCCGCCAATATGCCCAGTGGTACGCCCAGTACCACCGTAATGACAATACCAGTAAGGCCCAGCCGCAGCGTGACGGGAAGCCGCTCAAGAATCTCCGCGTTTACGGAGCGATTGCTTTTGTAAGATGTCCCCAAATCGAACCGGGTCACAACCCCTACCACATAATCTACAAACTGAACCAAGAACGGACGATCCAATCCCAGCTCTTCTTTTTTTGCTTCATACTGCTCTTCTGTATAGCGGTTTCCCAGTGCAGCCATGGCCGGATCGCCAGGCGCCATACGCATCACAGAAAATACGATCAGCAGGACTCCCAAAACCACCGGTATGATTGCCAGTAGCCGCTTCAGAATGAATCTGAGCATATGACTTTTCCTCCTTTTGTGCAGAAACCTGCCCGTTTGAATCAATATGGCGGACAAGTGTCCGCCATATTGACAAAACATCTGAAACTCAGCTATTGAAGGTCACATAGCGCAGATCCGGGCAGGTGGCATCAAATGCATAGTAGGAATCCGCGTTGATCCGCTCACCGAGACCGGTGGCGACCATCTTTTCTGCCACAGGGACCCAGCGGTAGAGGTTGTACATATAATCCTGAACCTCACCGTAGATTTCCTGACGCTTGGTCTCATCGTTGGTAGCTTTGCCCTCGCGAATCAGCTTGTTAAACTCTTCATCCTGAAGGGCCATGCATGCATTGGTGCATTCCGCTGCGCCAAAAGAGTATAGAATTGCGGGGTCAAAGCAGTTCTCCGTGAACTCCGCCAGAGAGAAGTCCAGATCGCCATTCATGAAGTAGGAAATGGCACTGGCAAAATCATAGCCTTCTACAGAAAGGTTGATGCCAACCTCTTTCAGCATGGACTGTGCGGCCTCGCACATCTTATCATTGACATCGCTCTGTACATAGACGATCTTCAGATTGATATCACCATCCTGATAGCCGGCATCTGCAAGAATCTGCTTGGAAAGCTCAGGGTCATAGGTATAAGCGCCTACATTTTTATAGAACTTGGTGGTTTCCGGAACGGTAGAGGTAGCGGGCTTGCCCAGCTCGCCCAGAGAGATCTTCGTCAATTGCTCCACATTCAGCGCATGGGCAACTGCCTCGCGGACATTGATATCCTGAAATACATCGACATACTCGGGCATTGTGAACAGGATCATATCGCCGGAGGGGACGATCTTGCACTGACCCTTGGCCTCGCCATTTTCCAGACGCTTTGCGTTGTTATCAGAGATGCCGACGGCGATATCAATGGCGCCGGTCTCCAAATCGATCATCATAGTGGTCTCTTCTGCATAGTAGCGGATGGTGATTTCCTCTGCGGCGGGCTTATTGCCCCAGTAGTCTTCGTTGCGCTTAAAGGTTGCATAAGAGCCGGATACATTCTCTACACAGGTGTAGGGGCCGGTGCCAACAGGGGAACTCCAGATTTCATCCTCCGTCATCTGGCCCAGCTTCTGGCTGACCACAGAGGACCAGCGGAAGGATACCATACGTTCGATGAACAAAACATCGGGCTCCTTGAGCTTAATGGTCAGCTTCATGCCGTCTACAGAGCAGTTGTCAAAATCAATGTTGTCATAACCGGTATCTGCCGCATAGGTGGCAGAGCCCTCGGTAAAGTGACGGAAGGTGTACAGCACATCCTCGGGGGTCAGGGCATCACCATTGGAGAACTTCACCCCATCCCGAATGGTCAGCACCACCGTGGTGTCATCTGTCCACTCCCAGTCAGTGGCCAGACAGGGCTGAAGCTGACCGTTTACATCCATACGCACGACGGTATCATAGACAAGCGACATGCCAATGGGAGATCCCTGAGATTCCGCAGGATCAAAGCCGGCGGAGTCTGCCATCATACCCACAGTCAGCGTATTCCCAGAGGACGTAGCAGCTTCCGTGCCGCCCTGAGTAGTGGATTCCGCCGTACTGCCGCCACCGCCGCAGGCACTGAGCATGCCCAGCATCATAGATGCTGCCAGCAGGGAAGATAATAATTTTTTTGCCATCTTCATTTTTCAACCTCTCTTTTCATGGAAGTAATTTATGCGATCCGGAAATGCTCCACGCCCGGTTTACGCCATTAAACACAAAATGGAACTATTCCATTTGAACTTTTATAAGCCAATTATACTCAAACACTCAAATTTCGTCAACGAAAAATGCAAAAATAACGAATTTATATACCTATTGCCGCCTTTTTTTGTGGAATACTTGCAAAAACATAAAAATATTGCTATATTGAACGAAAAGGAGTATACCAATTTGATTGGAGGAGATTCTTTTGACCTTTGAACTCAATGGAAGCAAGCCAATTTACAAGCAGTTAATAGACGAAATTCTCGCAAAAATTCGTTCCGGCGAACTGCGCCCCGGAGAAAAACTCCCCACAGAGCGTAGTCTTGCACAGCAGCTGTATGTTTCGCGCGGCACGATAAAGAAGGCATACAAAGAGCTTGCCGACAACAATATCATCGAGATCATACAAGGCAGCGGCACTTACGTCTATGCGGAAAAGAAGCTCTATGATGGCGGTATGCGAAAACAGGCAACCAATATGATCAACAGTCTGCTGGACCGCCTGGAATTCTGGGACTTTCCCATGGAAGAAATTGAGACTCTATTTCATATGTGTGTTACCCATCGTACCCGCACCAGCCGTCCTGTCCGATGCGCAATGATCGACTGCAATTCGGAATCTTTGGGCATTTTCAAGCGCCAGCTGTCTTATCTTCCGGACATTACTTTGTCTGCAATTCTGGTAGACAGTGTGATCATGGACGACACACCTGAAGCGCTTCTGGCAGATTATGATTTAATCTTCACCACAGAAACTCACTATAGTCAGATAACAGAATGTCTGAATATCCATCTTGAAAACCTTTTCCCTGTCTCGGAAGCACTGAGTCAGCAATGTATCATCAGTATTTCCACTTTGCCGAAAAACGCCTCCATTGGTATTGTCACTTCCAGCAATAAATTTGCAAACCTGATTTGTGAGGAAATGGAGCGGTTCTGTCCGCTTCCCAGCCCACTCTCCATACACTTTGATGTGGATGTTGACTCCATTCTGCAATTTATTCAGAAATACGACACCATTATTATCTCACCCAACTCGGCAATTCTGGAGCCGGGCTTTTCCGACAGTCGACTGCAAAGTTTTTATGACAGAGGAGGTCGACTGATTTCCTTTGACTATATGATTGACCGTGGCTCCCTGATCCATATTGAAGAGCTAGTTTCCCGAATTCTTCGGGATAAGTATGCATAATTGGACAAAAATCGACCTGCTCCAGCCATGACGGTGCAATACGCCCAGTATGGTTGATCACCTGATAACAGGGATAATCGCCATGGCATTCTGCGCAAGACAACACCTTGGCTGCCGGTCACACAATTTTACGCTCTTCCGATTAGCCTCGCCATTTGGTCATGGGCAGCAACCGCTCCATAGGGATTTCTTCTACCCCAGAAAGAACCGAATAGGCAAGCTCATCTACACAGGATTCAAGAACACAAAAATGAATATTGTGATTACGATATGCCGCTTAATTGGATCAATTGCGTTCAAATGAGTGATATCTATTTTGTCCTGTATCGTCATCTATACAGGACAAAATAGATGTCACGAACAAAAGCACCGAGGAATCGGTGCTTTTGTCGTACTTCTTTGCAAATGTCAGCCTTTTTCACTACGAAAAAATAGATATTCATAAATCGTAATATTTTTCAAGCCTTCACACCAAAATAGATATCATCCCGTAATTTGGAAATACCTTTTGATCCGAACCCTTCACCTGCTAATGCCTGCAAGCAGCTCAGTTATGCCGTGGGGGATCGGAGGATACTGGGG
>ERZ1034844.454-NODE-454-length-22708-cov-6.178122_pt1 | contig 22708 bp, 14 predicted proteins | sample MGYA00520594_ERZ1034844 | MGnify/ENA primary metagenome ERZ1034844 (study PRJEB33766, sample SAMN09781733) | gut metagenome | biome: gut microbiome | host: Homo sapiens | place: Madagascar | study: EMG produced TPA metagenomics assembly of the PRJNA485056 data set... | reverse complement strand
GGTGGGGCTTCAAAATTCGAAAACTCAAAATCGGCTGAAAGCCGATAATTCAAAAATCAAAATTCAAAATTCAAAACTCTTATGCTTACAAACACAAATCGTCCTCGAAAAGAACGAACATAAGCAGATGTTTTTTCTGTTTATGCTCGGCCTTTTCGAGGACGATTTTGTTTTTATATTGTTACCTTATAAAAGGTTTTATCTTATAATGAAGATTGACCTAAAAGCTTATTCCTTAAGAAAGGATTAGCCTAAAAGCTTATTCCTTATAAGAAGATTGGCCTGAAGGGGGTTGACCTAAAAAGGCTTGACCTTATAAAGCAATTTTCTTTTTAGAACTCTGCCGACTTCGGTGTGCGTGGGAAGGGGATCACGTCGCGGATGTTCTGCATGCCTGTAACGAAGAGGATCAGACGCTCGAAACCGAGGCCGAAACCGGCGTGGGGGCATGAGCCATACTTGCGGGTGTCGAGATACCAGGTCATATCCTTCATCGGGATGTTGCGCTCCTCGATCTCGTTCATGAGCTTGTCATAGCTCTCCTCACGAACAGAACCGCCGATGATCTCGCCAATCTGCGGGAACAGCACGTCGGTGCCCTGAACGGTCTGGCCGCTCTTGCCGCCGAAGCCCGACTCTTCCTCGTCGATCTTCATGTAGAACGCCTTAATGGCCTTCGGATAGTTGGTCATGATGACAGGACGCTTGAAGTGCTCCTCAACGAGGAAGCGCTCGTGCTCAGAAGCGAGGTCATCGCCCCACTCGCATGGGAACTCAAACTTCTTGCCACCCTTGATGGCCTCCTGAAGAATGCGAATGCCCTCGGTGTAAGGCAGGTGAACAAACGAAGAGTTGAGCACGCCCTGCAGACGCTCAATCAGACCCTTGTCGATCATCTTGTTAAGGAACTCGAGGTCGTCCTTACAGTTGTCAAGAGCCCAACGGATGCAATACTTGATGAAATCTTCCTCCAGCTCCATCAGTCCGTCGAGGTCCAAGAACGCAACCTCAGGCTCTACCATCCAGAACTCGGCGAGATGTCGCGGAGTGTTCGAGTTCTCGGCACGGAACGTAGGACCGAAGGTGTAGATGGCGCCAAGAGCGGTTGCTCCCAGCTCACCCTCGAGCTGTCCTGACACGGTAAGCGATGTCTGCTTGCCGAAGAAGTCGTCAGAATAGTCGATCTTTCCGTCCTCAGTCTTCTTGAGGTTATAGAGGTTCTTTGTTGTCACCTGGAACATCTGTCCTGCACCTTCGCAGTCGCTGGCTGTGATGAGCGGTGTGTTGAAGTAGAAGTAGCCATGCTCATGGAAATAGGTATGTATGGCCATCGCCATGTTGTGGCGTATGCGCATCACGGCACCGAAGGTGTTGGTGCGCAGACGCAGATGAGCATACTGGCGCATATACTCGAACGACTGTCCCTTCTTCTGCATGGGGTAGTCGCTGCCGCAAAGGCCGTAGATCTCAAGCGTGTCACACTGAATCTCGCTTGTCTGTCCCTTGCCCTGGCTCTCAACGAGTTTACCTGTGGCACAGATGCACGAGCCTGTAGTTATCTGCTTCAGCATGTCGGCATCAAACTTTGTCGGGTCGACAACAATCTGGATGTTGTTTATGGTGGAACCGTCGTTGAGGGCGATGAAGTCGACAGCCTTTGAGCTGCGGTGAGTACGCACCCATCCCTTCACGCAAACGTCTGCTCCAAAGTCGGTGCGCTTAAGCGCATCAATAACTTTTGTTCTTTTCATCTTTTTCTTATATTAAGCGACGAGAGACAAGTGAGCCGTGTCACCTGTCACTCGTCCACATAGATATTTCTTTATTCTATTTACTCGAACGCTCCCATGCGCAGCATCTCCACCTCTTTCTCGGTGAGGAAACGCCAGTCGCCGCGACGCAGGTTCTTCTTGGTGAGGCCTGCAAACTGAACGCGGTCGAGCTTCACCACGCGGTAGCCGAGGCTCTCGAAGATACGACGCACGATGCGGTTCTTGCCGCTGTGGATCTCGATGCCCACCTGGCTCTTGTCGGTGTCGCTGGCATACTGTATGTCGTCAGCATGGATCTCGCCATCCTCCAGCTCTATGCCTGTAGCGATCTGCTGCATGTCGTGAGCAGTCACGTTCTTGTCGAGGTAAACGTGATAAACCTTTTTCTTCAGGAACTTAGGATGTGTGAGCTTAGAAGCGAGGTCGCCATCGTTGGTGAGCAGGAGCACACCTGTGGTGTTGCGGTCAAGACGGCCTACGGGGTAGATGCGCTCAGGACAAACGTTCTTCACGAGATCCATAACGGTCTTGCGCTGCTGTGGGTCATCGCTTGTGGTCACATAGTCCTTGGGCTTGTTGAGGAGCACATACACCTTCTTCTCAAGCGTTACGGGCTGGTCATGGAACTTAACCTCGTCTGTGCGTACCACCTTGGTGCCCAGCTCGGTAACCACGTTGCCGTTCACTGTCACCACGCCTGCCTGTATGAACTCATCGGCCTCACGGCGGCTGCATACACCTGCGTTGGCAAGATACTTGTTCAGACGTATGGGCTCGTTGGGATCGAGGTGCTCGTCCTTATACTCGATGCGCTTCTTCATGCTATACTTAGCGTTGGGATCATAGTCGGCTGTGCGCTGACGATAGCCGCCCTGCTGACCGTAGCCACCACGCTGCTGACCGTAGCCACCACGCTGCTGACCGTAGCCGCCGCGCTGCTGACCGTAGCCGCCACGCTGCTGACCGTAGCCGCCACGCTGCTGACCGTAGCCACCCTGCTGACGGGGCTGATAGCCACCCTGCTGACGGGGCTGATAGCCACCCTGCTGACGGGGCTGGTAGCCACCCTGCTGGCTCTGATAGTCGTTCTGCTGGCTCTTATAGCCGTTCTGCTGCTGGTCGTCACCCTGCTGCTGGTTGTAACGTGGGCGATAGCCACCCTGCTGACGCTGCTGGTAGCCACCCTGCTGACGCTGCTGATAGCCACCCTGACGCTGCTGGTAGCCACCCTGCTGACGCTGCTGATAGCCACCCTGGCGCTGCTGGTAGCCACCCTGCTGACGGGGCTGATAGCCACCCTGACGCTGCTGATAGCCGCTGTTGCTGCTCTGCAGACCGGCGCCGAAGCCCTCGGGACGGAATCCGCCCTCGTCGTTGTTGCTCTTGTCAGAGCTGTAAGCACGTTGTGTGTGAATGCGGGGACGCTGTGAGCGGCCCGTGTTGCTGCTGTACTCTCGCTGATAGTTGCCTGTTGGACGGCTGTAAGCCTGAGTGCTGTCTTTCTTTTCAGAAGACTGTTCCTGTGTTTTGTTCTCTTCTACTTCCATTGTGTAAAATGTTTCTTTTTCTTGGCCTCACGGCCGTGGTTAATAAATTAAAAATCTCGAAAAAATTTAAAACTATAGTACTATAATCTCTTCCTTTTTGTAGCATCTGTCTGTGCCATGGCTGATTCTAAGCAAGCTTTTTTCTACCCATTAGGCTTAACGAAAATGCTCTTCATTAAACAAAGATTCTTTAGTTACGGCGTGGCCTCTTGTTGTGCCAACCTTAATCTACTCTTGTTCTTATTGATTGAAAACAGTTCGTTTTAAAATTAAAATTCAAAATTCCTATTGATAATTTCTTTTTTTTGCTTGTCGATGACCTCATGGCGCGTTGATGACCTCAAGGCGCGTCTACGGCCTCTTTACGGTCCCGACATGTCGCGTCTGCGACGCTCTTGTTTGATAGGCAGGTTTAATTTGAACATTGCGGGACAAGCCATGCAGCGCGTCCCGCAATGTGGCGCATTAAATGCCTGTATAGTTGTGCGGCGTGATGGCCATGAGCTCTGCCTTCACGCTGTCGCTCACCTGCAGACCCTTGATAAACTCGTGGATGGTCTCCTCTGTCATCTTGGTGTTGGTGCGTGTGAGCGCCTTCAGTGCCTCATAGGGATGCGGGTAAGCCTCGCGACGCAAGATGGTCTGTATGGCCTCAGCCACGACAGCCCATGTGTTGTCGAGGTCGGCGGCGATGGCCTTCTCGTTGAGTATGAGCTTGCGCAGACCCTTCAGCGTGCTCTCCATGGCTATGACACCGTGGCCGAGAGGCACACCGATGTTGCGCAGCACGGTAGAGTCGGTAAGGTCACGCTGCAGACGGCTCACGGGCAGCTTCTGTGCGAGGAACTGCAACACGGCGTTAGCCAGACCGAGGTTACCCTCAGAGTTCTCAAAGTCGATGGGGTTCACCTTGTGAGGCATGGCGCTTGAGCCTACCTCTCCAGCCTTGATCTTCTGCTTGAAATATTCCATCGAGATATACATCCACATGTCGCGGTCGAGGTCGATGATGATGGTGTTGATGCGGCGTATGGCATCGAACACGCTGCCCAGACAGTCGTAGTTGCTTATCTGTGTGGTGTACTGCTCGCGCTCCAGACCCAGCTTCTCGCTTACGAAGCGGTTGCCGAACGCCTTCCAGTCATACTGAGGATATGCCACATGGTGAGCGTTGTAGTTGCCTGTAGCGCCGCCAAACTTGGCTGTCATCTTGCAAGCCTTGAGCTGTGCGAGCTGCTCTGTGAGGCGATAGACGAACACCATGATTTCCTTGCCCAGACGTGTGGGCGAGGCGGGCTGTCCGTGGGTCTTTGCCAGCATGGGCACGTCCTTCCACTCGTCAGCATACTGCTGCAGCTGTGCTATCAGCTCCTCCACCAGCGGACAGTACACGTTCTCCAGTGCCTCCTTCATTGAGAGGGGCACGCTCGTGTTGTTGATGTCCTGTGAAGTGAGGCCGAAGTGGATAAACTCTTTGTAGGCATCGAGGCCGCCAATCTTGTCAAACTGCTCCTTGATGAAATATTCCACCGCCTTGACATCGTGGTTTGTCACCTTCTCGATGTCCTTAACACGCTGTGCGCCTTCCTCGTTGAAGTCGGCATAGATGCTGCGGAGCTGTGGGAAGAGAGCATGGTCAAAGGAGGCGAGCTGCGGGAGAGGCAGCTCACAAAGTGTGATGAAATACTCAATCTCTACGCGCACTCTGTAACGGATGAGTGCATACTCGGAAAAATAGTCGGCCAACGACTCGGTCTTTCCTCTATAACGGCCATCTATAGGAGATATGGCTGTCAGCAAATCAAGTGTCATAAATTTATCTATAAATGATTCTTTTTCTTCTGTTAGGGTGTATGCCTGAATTATGGTGCAAATATACAAATTTAATCTGAAACAATACGATTTTTTCTTTCTAAAGATAACATAAATAATTATAAACGCTCTGATTTATAGACATAAAGCAATGTTTTTCACATTTTTCTTGTTCTTTTCGACAGAACGACATAAAAACTGATGTTTGATAGACGACACATTGACGAACCGCCATGAAAGAGAAAAAGGATGTAACCTTATGAGTTACATCCTTCTCTTGTGTGGGCGTTGACGGATTCGAACCGCCGACCCTCTGCTTGTAAGGCAGATGCTCTAAACCAGCTGAGCTAAACGCCCTTGCTTTCAGTAAGCGGTTGCAAAGGTAAGAAAAGTTTTACAACCAGCCAAACAGCAGGTGCAAATATTTACTTTCTTTAATATTTCAAGACAGCTTTTCACATCGTTTCACACAAAATCGGCCGTTTAAGGTCAAAAAACAAGCCCAAACAGGCTACAAAAGAGCCTCCGCAACGAGAAGCCCCCAAAAAACAAGGATGCGATGCGACGGACCATGCCGCACACACCACATCCTCTTTTGCTTAACTTAAAAACTATTTTTTTACAAAACCGCTGAGCCATTTTTTAAGACGCCCGTCAGCGGAAGCAGCGTCTTTATTCATACTTGAATCGCCAGATCTGATAGTTTCCGGGGTCATTGCCGCGGTCCGAAACAAAATAGATGTAGCCGTCGGTTGTCCAGTAAGGCTGGCCGTCATACGACTTGTTCACGGTGAGCTGCACGAGATTGTTGCCGTCGGTGTCAACAACATAGAGGTCGGCATCCTTCTTGTCCTTCTTTGACGACTGGAACACTATGCGCTTGCCGTCGGGCGAGAAGCGCGGATGGAAGGCGAAGCCCTTCTTGGCATCGGTCACCTGCACCTGCTCGCTGCCGTCGATGTTCATGACCCAGATACTGGTGCTCTAGGCATCGCTCGAATATTTCACATAAGCCACCTTCTTGCCGTCGGGCGAGAAGCTGGGCTGATAACCGTTGGAGAGGAGCGTCGTCTCGCCCGTCTTCATGTCTTTCATCCAGATGTCGCTGTTCTGCACAATGACGGTGCTCACGCCAAAGCCGAAGAGCATGCCTGCCCAGTTGACCTTGCGATAGTAAGTGTTCTGGATCTTGTTATACACGATCTTGGAGCCGTCCTTGTTGAAGCTCGGGTTCTCCTCATAAGCGTCAGAGCTCTCTGTTATCTGTGAGAGCGCCTTGCCTTTGTTGTCGAACATGGTGAAGATGTCAGACGTTGACGATCCGTCCTGCATGCAGCTGAAAGCGAGCTTGTCGGTTGCAGGATTGTACCACGGGTTGCGGTTGAAGTTTTTGCCGCTGGTCTTCTGCGACATGGCAGCAGAGAATGGGTTGGCTTTCTTATAGATGTTATAATATTTCTTGTTCTCACGCACAGAGAAATAGAGAGGTGCACCATTGTCACCGCCGAAGGGGTCCAAACACGGCTCAGCGTTGTCTGTGACCTGTGTCAAGGTAGAGAGGTTCTCGCCTGTCATGGTGATGGCAAACTTCTTCTTGGCGTCCACGTTCATGGCCACCGCCGTCAAAAGGGCTGCAAACAGAATTTTTTTCATAAGCTAGAATTTTAAATTAATGTTTATATTGTTTTTTATTCCTTGAATTCAATTTCTTGAATTTCATCCTACATTGTGTTGGTGTGTCGCATCGCCACGCCGTTAAGTCTAAATTTGTCTGGTTGGCGACACGCTGTCTTCTTCTTTGCAAATATAAAACATTAATTCTTTAGTGGCAAGAAAAACACCCGTTTTTTTCTGCCTGACACAAAAAAATCACAATTCAGCACCCTTTTCAGGTAGCCATGCCCGTCATTTGTTCTGTTCACACCCAATGGGGTCTGCCCATGCCCTACCCCGTCAAGGTTCCTCCACCTTTATCTTCACATCCAGCGTCTGCTCAATGACGGGCACGATGTCTTCCAGCTGGGTTGCCGTGAAGCGTCCCGTGAGGCGGCGCGTCAGGTTGTCTTGTGCGGTGGTGAGGCGCACGTCATAGTAGGCGCCAAGCGTAGAGAGCACCTCACCGAGAGGTGTGGCGCTGAAGGCGAAGGTGTGTAAGAGAGCCTGCGCCGGCTGTCGGGTGACGGTCGGCTTGCTGTCGGCAGATGCAAGCACAGCCTTCATGCCGCGTGTCATCACCACGTTGCCGCCGGTCTTCACCGACGCAAACTTAACCCTTCCACTCTCCACGCTCACCAGTGCCTTGCCGCCACGCTCGTCAAGAGAGAACCGCGTGCCGAGCACCTTCACGCAGCCTATCGTTCCGCTTGCGGTGAAGGGGCGGTTGGCGTCGTGGCGCACGCTGAACGAGGCGGCACCGTGAAGATAGAGACGGCGGCAACTGTCGCCGCGGAACGCGAGCGACGAGTGGGGCTGAAGTGTCACCTCCGACCCGTCGGGCAAGACGAGAGCCAGCGGTGTGTCGCCACTCTCGTAGAGCGTCTGCCCACCGCCCTGCTGCATCCACACCAAGGCTCCTGCCGCCGCCAACACGATGGCGGCAGCCGCAGCAGAGAACCATAACCTTAGCCGTGTGGCACGGGCACGCAAGCCCGTGGCCTCAGCAAAGCGGCGATAGGCGTGCTTCGTGTCCAGCGCGTCGTTACGATAATGGCGCATCACAAATATCTCGTCTTTCTTCATATCTGTCTTTAAAAAAATCAAACTGTTCGATGCCGGCAAACATCTAAGCAAACATCTAATATTGCTTCCACTTGCCTTTTCCCGAACTATATCCTCCCACGAAGCCAAGACCGCCTTCCACGTTTGAAGGCGTGGGGGCAATCTGCGAGAAGCCATAATTGGCGAAGTCGTTGCCGTCAATGTCGTTCAAGCCCTTGAAGAAGCGGTAGGCTGTTTCTGAGATCTTGTACATCACCACCTTATATCTCATTGTGGCGTAGAAATCTTCTTTCCCCCACACGCCTCCTGTCGCCTCCTTCGGCACGTTAAGATGTAGCGTGTAAGACGGCGCATGCAGACTGGAGTCGTCGAAGATGTAGAAGTTCTGATAGAAATTGCGCTCAAAGCCGAAGTCGCTGTCAGCGTTGGTCAAGGGCTTGAGCAGCGGCTCGTTCTGTATGTTCAGCTCCTGCCAGCGTGTGTAGCTCTGCGAGGTCACCAGGTAATAGCCCTTTGGCGGGGTTACCTGATCGTCATCGTCGGCCTTTGGCGCTTGGTTGTTGTCATTATTAACGTTGTTGCCGCCTACTATGATGATGCCGTCTTTACAATAGAAACGGTAGTCGGCCATCACGCGCACAGCATAATAGTCTTTTGTCTTGGGGTCATCGTTGAAGCGTGCTGCCAGCTGCACATAGTCGCGGAAGTCGCCGTCGCCATCAGCGTCGGCTCGCACGTCAGTCATGCCAACAATCTCGGCCTCTACGGTTTCGGGTATCACCGTTACGGCCTCGGCATCTGGCAGCCCTGCATGGCTGGCTTTTATGCGTATCACGTCGCCCGCTTTGTGTTTGGCTACTACGCGATATTCGCCTTTGCCCAGGCTTTCTACCTTCTGCTCTACACCGTTTAGGCGGTAGGTAACAGTGGCATCAGACAATCGGTGTGGCGTTGTCAGTTCCGACGGCTTCGTGTTCACGGGTATGCTTTCGGCCAGCGATATGATGGTGGTGTCGGAACAGGAGGGCATGCAGTACATCACTATCTTGGGCTCGCCCTCAATCTTTCCCAGATCAAAATGGTCGGTACACGACGACATGGCCATAGCGGCGGCAACAGCTGCCACAGCGGCTCTAAATATCTTGCGTATGTTTGTTGTCTTCATAAACATTATTTTTGTTTGTCCAAATCACGACGATTGGGTATGTTGTGTTTAAAATCAGAATTTTATGGTGTAGCTAACCGACGGCAGGATGGGGATGAAGCCTGGCGCCTTAGCTCTGAGGGCACTGCCGTTCCATTCTTGTTTCAGCTCTACATACATGGCGTTGAGATGACAATAGGCGTTGTAGACGCTCACGTTCCATATTCGCTCATGACCGTGCTTCGTGGTGTGATGGAAGTCGAAGCCGAGGTCGAGGCGGTGATACATGGGCAGCGCCACGTTGTTGGGCCGTTCATAGACATAACTGTTGGCACCGATGCCACCGAAGCTCAGGTCGGGGTTCGTGAAACCTCCTGCCGTGCCGCCGTTGTGGCCCGGTGTCTCGGGCATGGGCGCTATCTGTGTGGGCACCGTCATGCGGTTTCCGCTGCGCATGGTGAAGGCGGCGGTGAAGTTGATCTTATCCGTCACCGCCCACTGCATGGTGACGTTCAGCTTGTGGCGGTTGTCAAACTTGTCGGCAAACCACCCGTCATACCACCCGTCGAAGCGGCGTTTGTTCCACGACAGCGTGTAGGCGGCAGAGAGGTCGAGGCGCGAGGTGTGATAATGGGCGTCGGCCTCCACGCCGTAAGACATGCCGCGCCCATCCATCACGTTGTCGTCCCAACGGTCGGCGGGCGGCTCTATTCCTGCCCACGAAGCATACTGCAACATGTGGCTTGTCCGCTTATAGTAGGCTTCCACCGACAGGTCGAGACGGCTCGACGGCTCGGCATACAGGCCCGCGGTGAGCTGCCAGGACCGCATGGGTTCAAGCTTGGCGGTGGTAGACACCCAATAGTCGGTGGGCAGGTCGAGGAACGAGTTGGTTATGCGGTGTACATATTGCGTCATCATGGTGTAGGACAGCTTGGCTGCCATCGTGCGGCTCATCTGCCAGCGCATGGCGACACGCGGGTCGAAGCGCATAAAAGTTTTGCTGTCGGTACTGAACAGGCTGGCGTTGAAGCCCGCGTTAAGACTCCACTGCGGCGCCAGTCGCCATGAGTCTTCGGCAAAGAGGTTCAGCTCGTGCGACACGTTGCGGTTGCTGCCCGAGGAGCTTATGGTGTCGTTCTTTTCGGCGGTGCCCACGATGCTGCGCTGTGCCTGCGTCTGCGGTCTGAACACATGCCATGTGTAGGCTGTGCCGAAGCGTATGTGGTGGCGCGAAGAGGGACGGTAGTCGAACTGTGCGTCGGCTCCCGTGTCATAGATCATCGAGCGGTAGCCGTGGGAGAGGAAGCTCACCTGCTTCTCACCCTCCTTGCCATAACTGTCGTTGTCGGTATAGTTGTAGCGCGAATAGTTTTGGGTGAACGTGGCGTTGAAGTTGGCAAAGAGCTTTGGCGAGAACACATAGTTCCAGTTGAGGGCCACGTTGCGGTTGCCCCATCTCATGTTCATGCGCGTGATGTCGTGGTCGCTCCAGATGTTGCCGTTCGCGTCGGTAGAGTATTCAAAATAGCTGTCGTCTTTGGTGTTGAAGCGGTCGCGTCCGCTATAGAGGCTTAGCGACAGTCGGCTACGATTAGAAAAGATGTGCGAGAGTTTTGCGTTCATGTCGTAAAACAGGTAGCCCAGCGACAGCTTATCGTCGCTACCCTTGTTGACGAGTGCGAAGATAGGGGTGGTGAGCAGGTCGAGCCAACTGCGGCGCAGGCCGAAGACATAGGATGTGCGGCGGTCACGGCCGATGGGACCTTCGAGCCAGAAACGTCCGTCGAGCATGCCTATGGAGTAGCCGCCGTGGGTGCTTGTGAGGTCGCCGTCTTTGGTGCGCACATCAGTCACCGACGACAGACGGCCCGCATAGCGTGCGGGAAAGCCACTCTTGTAGAAGTCGACACGCTTCACGATGTCGGTGTTGAACGCCGAGAACAGGCCCAGCGTGTGGTTGACCTGATAGAGGGGCGTGCCGTCGAGCAGGAACAGGTTCTCGTCGTTGCCGCCGCCATGAACATAGAGGCCCGACATCAGTTCCACGCCCGGAGCCACACCAGATGTGAGCTGCAGCGCCTTCACCAGGTCAGGCGACGACAGCAGGGCGAAGCCCCGTCCGATGTCGCTGCCCCTCAGCTGCCGGTGACCCGTCTGCTCATTGAGTAAGGTAGAGTTGCGGTCGGCCGTCACCGTGACCTGTTCGAGCGTGGCGTTGGGGGTGAGAGAAAAATCGTGGGTGTGGTCAGCTTGCAAGCGTAAGCGGTAGTGGCTGTCGGCAAATCCCAGATACGACACCTTCACATCGTGCTCGCCTTCGTCGAGGGTTATGCTGTAGAAGCCATAGGCGTTGGTGGTGGTCACCGCCCCCGATGTGGCATCGTAGACAGTGGCGCGTATGAGCGTCTCGCCCACCGAGTCGCGCACGAAGCCGCTCAGCGTGTAGCGTGTGGCGGCGCGGCGCACCTTGGGGGCCTTGGGTACCGTCGTGGCGGGTGTGTCGGCGGCCGCCTTGCGGTGCAGCAGGACATAATGGCCCTGACGGGTCCATGTTATGCCGATGGGCTGGAAGAGGGCATCGAGCCACTGGTCGAGCTTATGCTTTTTTGGTGCCGCCTTGGTGAACGGCACGTCAAGGGGCAGCGTTGCATCGTAAACAAAGCTCACGCCTTGCTCACGCGCCACGATGTCCATCATCTGTCTTACGGTGCGTGTCTTCGCCGCCGCCGTCACGGCGACAGCCAGCAGCAAGAACATGAGCACAAATGCTTTAAATGTTGTTTTCATCTTGTCTTTTTTGTTTGTCATACGTCTACAAGATGCGTCATGACGGGAAATCCCCTATTTTCAGAAACTAAAAAAATGTTAAACAGAACAAGATATCGTCGCGTTGGCCGCGCAGGCGCTTCATCGCCTCCGCCAACTCGTGCTCCACGGTCTTCACGCTTATGCCCAGTTCGGCGGCTGTCTCGGCATAGCTCATGCCGTCGCGCTTCACCATGAGCAACACCTCGCGCCGGCGCTTCGACAGAGCTTCGATGGCTGACCACAGACGGGCCTCGCGTGCCGAACGGTCCATGGTGTCGGCGCTTACCGCCAACTGCGGGTCGTTCTCCATCAGGCGCACAGCCTCATCGCCGCCGTCAGCCTCAGCAGGCTTTGCCCGCAAAGCCATGAGACAGGCGTTGCGCACAGCGGCAAAGAGGTATGGACGCGCTGCCGCGACAGGTGCATCCTCTGCCTGCTGCACCTTCTCCCACAGACGCACGAAGCAGTCTTGCACCAGGTCTTCTGCCTGGTCGGTGTCGGCGGTGAAGTGGGTGGCAAAGAGGCACAGCTCCCGATAGTGGTCGTTGAAGAGTTGCTTAAAATTGATGTTGCCTGTCTGTTGCTCTTGTCTCATGATTTTCTGTGACGTTATGGTGTTGTTATCCTACTTAATGGTGCAAAGATAACAATAAAACTACGCTAATGAAGAATAATGAGCATCAATTTCCTCGCGAAGCGCATTTTAATGATGATTAATTGAAATTTAGCAGATTCTTAATTGAGCTATCACAAAGATTTATTTTTACATCGCGCTTCGCGCTCGTTGTTTATTTTAACATTAATGTCCATTAATTATCCATTAATTATCATTAATACGCGCTATGCGCGGTTCTTTATTAACGTTTAATTAATGTTCGATTAATGGATATTAATGTTCTAAACAAAACGCGCAAAGCGCGAAATAGATTTTTAATATCACAACAATAAAATGTGAATCCTGAAGAGATGATTGAGGTTCACACAAGGGCAAAAAAAATCCCCGCAGTCTCTCTAATTAAAGAGAAGACCACGAGGAAACACCCCAGTGGGCGTTGACGGATTCGAACCGCCGACCCTCTGCTTGTAAGGCAGATGCTCTAAACCAGCTGAGCTAAACGCCCTTGCTATTCTTAAGCGGTTGCAAAGGTAGGGATTTATATTGGTTCCCGCAAATTTTTCGGCAATTATTTTCAAATTATTTTCCATTTTCTTCTCTTTCTGCCTATCGGTTTAAGGGAAAAGGGAAAAGAGAAAAGGGAAAAGTGAAAAATCCTATAGCCAAGGCTTTTAAGGGAAAAGGGAAAAGTGAAAAGTGAAAAATCCTATAGCCAAGGCTTTTAAGGGAAAAGTGAAAAGGGAAAAGTGAAAAATCCTATAGCCAAGGCTGCGCAAGTAATAAAGCACATGGATTTTTCACTTTTCCCTTTTCACTTTTCCCTTAAAATATGCAGTTTTTACAGCCAAAAATGCATAAATATGCAAAACGCAAAATGTAAGACGTTTTTGGCATTTCCGAATCACGATGCTAAAAAAAGAGGGCGATTTTTGACACTAATTCTTAACAAATGTTAAAAGCACCCTTGAGTTGTCATTAAGCCTCTTTGAGGTCGTCAAAGAGCCTCTTTGAGGCGCTCAAAGAGGCTTAATGAGAAGCTCAGAAAGGCACTATCAAAGTGTCACTTGGCCCATTTGGGAAAACTGCCGTTTTATGCAGTAGGAATGAATATTTATGCAGTTGTTCGACGGGCGCAAAAAGAGCAAAAACGAGGTGATAAGTAGGTGTTCAAAATTAATCGCATATATGAATCTAATAAAAAGGTTATGCTTTCAAATGCCTCTACGCCCTCTTTTGGTCCGTATGCCCAGCTCTCATCGGTCGTGTAGCCCGCTACACTCCCTCTTCGGAGCTGAACATCCAGACCAAAATAGAGCATAGAATCATTTAAATTAATTTTGAACACCTACTTAAAAACAAAAAAGGGATGCCCCAAAAGGAGCATCCCCATGTTAAAAATATCTTGCCTTGTCAGAGGACAATCTTCAAAAGATTAGTTCTTAACCTGAACAGTTGCACGACGGTTGAATGAGATCGGAGAGAGGTCGTTTACACCACCCTTAGCCTCAGTTGTGATCTTGTCACGGTTAACACCCATCTTAACGAGCTCGTTAGCAACGGTGTTAGCACGCTTCTCAGACAGCTTCTGGTTGTAAGGAGCCTTACCTGTAGCGCTATCAGCATAGCCAGTAACGAGCAGGTTAGCGTCGTTCTCCTTAGCAAACTCGGCCATGTTCTTAACGTTAACAAGATCCTTCTTAGAAGCGATGTTGTAACGGTTGATGTTGAAGAACACAGAAACGGGTGTGCCTACGAACTCCTTAACAGCCTTGTTCTCATCCTTCTTCTCAGCGAGGAGCTTCTTCAGACGAGCGTTCTCGGCGTTAGCGTCGTTGAGCTGAGCGTTGAGAGCATCGATCTGAGCCTGTGAGAGAGCCTTGATAGCGTCAACATCGGGAGTCTTGTCCCATGTAGCCTTACCGAGGTTGAAGGTCAGACCTACCTCAGCGTAGAACTTGTTGTCGTGGCTATCCCAACCGCGCTGCTGGCTACCGTTAGCTTCGATAACGCCATCAGCGTCACACTCGAGACGGTCCCAACCAAGCTCGAAGTTGATACCAACCTTCTTGCTTACGCGGAATGTGTTCAAGATACCCATGCTGTAGTTCATGCCATACAGGTTGTGTGTCATTGAACGTGTGAGACCAGCACCTGCGAAAGGAATGAAGTTCCAAACGCGGTTAGGATTGTATCCGTAGATCATGTTGCTCAGGTTGAAGAGCACATGCTCGTTCAGAGTCCAATACTTGTTGCAGTTGCCGTAGTTGTCGTCGTCGGTTACGGCCTTGCCCCAGATGCCTGAGAGCTTTGTACGAAGACCGATGCCCGGTGTAAACCACTTACCGATGGCTACAGAAGCGCCAGGGTTTGAGCGGAACTTCTTGAAGGGGCTCTCAGAGAGACCGAGACCATGCTCCTCGTTTGAGTACCATGCGTTCCAGTCTGCACCTACCTGGATGAACCAGTTGCTCCAGAATGAATTGGTAGCTACACTATGCTTGAGTGTAGGATCTGCCTCCTGAGCCGAAGCTGACAGAGAGAGGCCGGCAAATGCCAATGCGATCAATAATTTTTTCATAACCTTTATTAGTTTAATAATCAAAAATATCGTTTTAAACAATTCTCGCAGGGAGCCACTACTCCCCTATTTCAATGCAAAGTTAACAATAAAAATTAAATCTTGTTACTTTTTATCGAAAATTTGTACTTTAAGTGCTAAAAAAAGGCAAAATTGTCACAATCAAGCCATTAATAAAGCCTTATGTGATAATAAATTGCGAATATTTAGCCAAAACTGAGACTATCCGAGCAGATGCTCCATCTCCTTTTGCTTCAAGATGCAGAGGATGGTCTTGCCGTCTGGCGTGTAGTTGAAGTTGGAGCAGGCGAACAGGTTGTTCACAAGATTCTCCATCTCCGTGTTGTCGAGCACCGTGCCGTAAGACAAGGCGGCATGGCGAGCCATGCTTAAAGCCAGCGTGCGGTTGATCTCATCGACCACACTGGTGGTCTGGTTGCCTGCAGCAGAGAGCATGTCGGTAAGCAGCGCCACCATGTCGACACCCTCAAGGCCGGCAGGCACGGCATTCACGGCATAGGAGCCGCCACCAAGCGATGTCAGTTCGAAGCCTATGGCTTGCAACTCGGGCAAGATCTTATGAAGCACCACATCGTCGCCCGGCATGAGGTGCAGGGCTTCGGGGAACAGCATTTTCTGCGACTCGGCATGGCGGCTCTCCACCCGCGCCAGATACTGCTCATAGAGGATGCGTATGTGGGCGCGGTGCTGGTCGACAATCATAAGACCCGACTTCACGGCGGTCATTATGTATTTTCCCTTATACTGGTAGTGGGCGGGCGATTTCTCCTCTATCAAGCTCTCTCCCTCAAAGATGTCTGCCTGTCTCTCCTTGTCTTCTTTCGTGACTGGCGGCAGGGGGAACGTCTGCAAAGCCGAGGTCTGTATCTCCTCACCGTCACCCACAGAAGAGTGGAGGGCCGACGGGGTGAGCAGGTCGTCGTCGGGCGTGAGGGCGCTCATGGCTAACGGCTGGTCGTCATCGCCTTGACCGTCGCCCCGTGACGGGCTGCCAAGCGATGAGCTGGTCAAGGAAGAACCTGACATGGAGGAGCCTGACATGGAGGAGCCCATGAGCGAGGACCCTCTGAGAGATGATTCCGCAAGAGAAGAACCTGCAAGAGAAGAACCCGCAAGAGAAGAACCTGCAAGAGAGGGGTCGTCAAGAGAAGACCCTAACAGGTCGTCATCGGCAGAAGACGGCAGCGGTTCGCTGAACGGCGTTGCGGCTGGGGCGTTGCTCCGTTCCTCTTTGAAGGGATTGTATGTGGGGTTATATTGCACCTTGGGGGCTGTTATGGTGTCGTCCGGACTGAACACAGGTATGTCGGGACGCTCCTGTGTGTCGAAATCGAAGGTCGGCACATCATTGAAAATGCCCACGGTGTCGCGCACGGCAGCAGCTACCATGGAGAAGATCTGCTGTTCGTCCTCAAACTTTATCTCTGTCTTTGTGGGATGGATGTTCACGTCTATGTTTTCGGCCGGCACGTCAAAATAGATAAAATAGGGCACCTGCTCGCCTTCGGGCACCAAGCGGTCAAAGGCTGTGACGACGGCCTTGTGAAAATAAGGGTGCTTCATGTAGCGGCCGTTGACAAAGAAATATTGTGGGGCGTTCTTCTTGCGTGCCGATTCGGGCTTGCCCACAAAGCCGCTTAGCTTGCATATAGTGGTGTCAAACTTCAGCGGCAGCAGATACTGGTTGAAGCGTTTGCCCACCACGTCGACGATGCGCTGACGCAGCGCTCCCGCCTTCAGACTGAACATCTCGGCACCGTTGCTGTAAAGGGCGAACGACACGTCGGGATAGACAAGCGCTATGCGCTCAAAGGCGGTGATGATGTTTTTCAGCTCGGTGCTGTTGCCTTTCAAGAACTTACGGCGGGCAGGCACATTGAAAAACAGGTTCTCGACGTTGAAGTTGCTGCCTTCAGGACAAGAGCACGGCTCCTGCGAGGTGACCTTGGAGCCGGCGATAGACAGGTGGGTGCCCACCTCGTCGCAGGCACGGCGCGTCTTCAGTTCGACCTGTGCCACGGCAGCCACCGATGCCAGCGCCTCGCCACGAAAGCCCATGGTGTGAAGAGAGAAGAGATCCTTTGCCTTCGTGATCTTTGATGTGGCATGACGCTCGAACGCCATGCGGGCATCGGTCTCCGACATGCCTTTGCCGTTGTCGATCACTTGTATTGACGTGCGTCCAGCATCAACCACGAGAACCGTTATCTCGGTGGCTCCCGCATCAACAGCGTTTTCGACAAGCTCCTTGATGACACTTGCCGGACGCTGAATAACCTCACCTGCCGCAATCTGGTTAGCGACAGAATCGGGTAAAAGCTGAATAATATCGTTCATTTTCTTAAGTTAACAAGTTGACAAATTGACATTTAGTCTTCATGTAAGAGCAATGCTAACGTAGAGCCATGACAAACACGCAGGCGGCAAGAAGAAGGAGCACAAGAAGGAGCAACGCACCGATACGCCACACAAGGCTCTGTCGGCGTCTGCCTTCTTCCTCCTGAGGCTGCATCTGCATGCGCTCTCTGCGCTCATCCACATATATATAATGGTGGCGGAAGCCTCGCGGGCGACGGTTTCCAAAATAAAACATCATTGCACCTCCTTACTGTCGTTCTTTTTTAAAAGCCTATTGTTTTTTCTTGTCTTCTGCTTCAGGGGCGGTCTTCTGCTCTTTTTCAGAAGTAACCGTCTTTTCCTTTTCAGGAACCGCCTCTGCATCCTTTTCAGAAGCCTTCAGAGGAGCATCTTGAGCCGTTGTCGTCATGCTGCCCAGAGCGGGGAGCGTCTGCAGCGGTGCCTCCTGTCGCTTGACCTTCTTCAGCTCGCTTCCTGTGCCCTTGCCTCTCCACACGAACACATCGGCGGGACCGGCGGGACGCAGGTTCTCGAACCACTCGAAGGTGTCGAGATGATAACGCTGCGGCGGAATCTGGGTCATGGGATACATGGTGCCAGTCGCCTTTGAGGTCCATATCTTCTGCAACTTGCGCTCTGGGCTCATAAACATGCGCAACGTGTCGGTCTCAAGATAGTTGAGACCCGTGAGCGTGCTGTCCTTGCTGTCTTGCGGATAGAACACCGTCCGCACGTTGCCCACGGCCTCGGTCTTTCTTATGGCGCCATCGACGAAAAAGGCATCCATGCGGCGCGATGCCACCTGGTTAAAGTGTTCCTTGTCGTCAACCTTCTCCACGGAGAGAGCCTGGCCAATGACCTCTGCCTTGCGCACGGTACTGTCGTTCATGAAGATCTTGATCTGCTCGCCCAAGATCTGGCGCTCGCCGCTCCATGCCACAGGATCCTGGTACATGGTGAGACAAGAGTCGAGACTGGAGAACACCATCGAGTCGCACAAGGCCTGCACATCCTTGCGGTAAGCCTTGACGTGCCTGTAGCCATGCACCATGCGGTAGACCGAGTCGGTGTTGATGTTGAAGGTATAGAGCTTCAGCGTGTCGGCATGCACATAGAGCGTGTCTTGCTGCGAATAGTCTTTCATGAGAGCCTTGCGTGTGGCGTAGCCATAGCCTGTCTTGTCGTTATAGAACAGGTGGTCGCAAAGGAGCTGGTTCTTGTTCACCGTGTCTTTGTAGACCACGTTGCCGAAGCCTTCGTTCAGCCCAGTAGCGTTGTCGTGGAACAGGCTGTCGCCGGTGATGGTCTTCTCCTTGTTCACGATGGTGGAACGGCCGAACAGCTGCGAGAGGTCGGTCTTTGAGTTGAAATAGCCGTCGGCGGTGTGGATGACGTTGTCACCCGACACAATCTTCGACGGGCCTGTGACGTGAGCCAGCGATGTGCGGGTGTCGTAGAACAGGGTGTCGGTGTGTATGACATCGTCATTGCTCCTCATGCGCACATTGTAGAAGAAGGCGGCCTTACGGCTCTGCGTGTTATACTGTCCCCAGTCGCTCACCAGCTCGTCCTTGCCGTCGACGAGCTTGCCGCCCTCGAAGAAGTAGGCGTTCTCGTAGATGCGGTCATAGTCGAGACTGTCGGTGTAGAGCGTCTGTGTGCGGTGCTTGAGCACCACGTTATGGCGGGCACGCATCATCTGCTCCTGGCCGTCATACTGGCCATATTTGCAGGTGAGTGACAGGGTGTCGCCCTGCTTGAAGCGCACATGTCCGAACGCCTCAACCGAATTTTGCTCCTGGAAGAAGTAGGCGCTGTCGCACCACAGCTGTGCGCCGTCGTTGGTGAAATGGACCTTGCCCTTGACGATCTGTGCTCCGGGCACGGTGCCCCACTGGTCATATTTAAGCTCATCCGAATGGACGAGATAGACACGACTGTCGTGCTGTGCCTTCTTCTTCGACCGTTTCGACGGTGCCGTCATGGCCAAGACCAGGCATAGTCCAAACAGGCATAGAACCAACGTGAGAATGATTCTATGCCCGTCTTTTTTTTTCTTATATATGTTTTCTGCTATTTTACCCATCCTTCATATTCGTAGTCGCAGTTCTTATAGCGGTCCTTCATGCGCACATAGGTCTTCTTGATCTTTTCCACAACCCAATCGTGCAGCTTCTTCTGCTTCTCGTGCTGAACAACAACGTTCTTCATGACCTGGAAATCTTCGGTTATGGTGGCGCGGTGACCCTCGATGCGGTTCTTCAGCTTGATGATGGCCACAACGGTCTTGTTGTTCTTGTTGACCATGCGGAACGCGTTGGACACGTCGCCCACCTTCATGCCTTCAACCTGACGGGCCACCTCGGTGGGGAGCTGCTTCATCTGGAAACGTGATGTCACGCCGTCCTCGCCATAGGTTGACATGAGGCCGTGGTTGTTGCGCGTGTCCTTGTCGTCTGACACATACATGGCAGCATCCTCAAACTTGGCCTTGCCGTCGCGTATTTCGTTGGCAAGGGTGTCAAGGCGCAGACGGGTGGCCTCAACCTCCTCTTCCGACACCTTGGGGGTGCGCAGGATGTGACGGACGTTGACCTTGTCGCCGCGTTTGTCGATGAGCTGTATGATGTGGAAGCCATACTCCGACTCCACGATTTTCGAGATCTTCTTCGGGTCAGTGAGGTTGAAAGCCACGTTGGCGAAGGCGGGGTCGAGCATGCCGCGGCCTGTGTAGCCGAGCTCACCGCCCTGACGTGCCGAGCCGGGGTCCTCGCTGTAGAGACGTGCGAGCGTGGCGAACGATGTCTTGCCGCTGGTCACGCGCTCGGTATACTCGCGCAGGTCTTCCTTCACGCGGTTGATCTCTTCCTGTGAGATCTTGGGCTGCTTGGTGATGATCTCAACCTCTACCTCTGTGGGCACGAAGGGCAGACTGTCGGCAGGAAGGTTGGCAAAATAGCGACGCACGTCGGCGGGTGTGACCTTCACATCCTCGACGAGCTTCTCCTTCATGCGCTGCACGAGGAACTGGTTACGGGCATCGTCGCGGAGCTGCTGGCGCATCTGCGTGACGCTCATCTTACGATACTCCTCAAGCTTCTCCTTTGAGCCTGCATACTGGATCCACGCATCGATCTGGCGGTCGATGTTGGATGTCACCTCGCTCTCGCTCACCTCGATAGAGTCGATGGCGGCTTGATGGAGGAACAGCTTCTGAAGAGCGAGCTGCTCAGGAATGGCGCAGTCGGGGTTGCCGTGCCATGTCATGCCCTCCTGCTCTGCCTGGAGGCGCATCATCTCCACGTCCGACTTAAGGATAGGCTCGTCGCCCACTACCCATATCACCTCGTCGACAATGCTCTCTTCGGGCACGTCGTCAATGGTTGCCGTGTCGTTCTTTGCTGCGCTTGTGCTGTCGTTGTCGCCAGCGCTAAGGGCGGCAACGCCACTGAGGACGGCGCGACCACGGTTCATGCCCGCGTTGGCTGTGACGCCCACGAGCAACAGAGCTGCTATAAAGCAGATGAATGTGCTGTATGCTTTGTTCATTGTATGTTGTTTTCGAATGTTGTGTCGTCTTAATGGTTGTTCACGGTGGCGAGAACCTGCTTGTCAACCACCACCTTGTGTTTCTTTCTCAGAGCGGCAACCCACTGTTTCTCCAGCTGGTCCTGATAGTCGGCAACCACCAGTTCGCGCACGTCGCCCATGTTTTCGGGCTTTTTGATGGTCTTGCCATAGACGTCGCTGAAGGTGTAGCCCTGAGGTGCTGTGTCGACGGTGTCTTTCTTGAACACGTCCTTGTCGACGAGGGCGTTGTCGCCCTTCTTGAAGATGCCCTTCACCACCTGTATGCGGCGCACGCTGTCGTTGAAGGTCTTGCGCAGCGTCTCTGCCCACTCTTCAAACGGAAGGTTCTCAACGGCTTTCTTCACAGCCTCTATGTCGGCCTGGTCCTTGGTGTGGTAGGCGATACCCTTGAAGCGAGGCTCGTCCCACTTATATTTTTTCTTGTTCTTCTTATAGTATGCTTCCAGACCCTTCTCGTCCTTGGCGGCCTTGTCCCACACGTTCCTGTTGCTTATCTCGTAAAGCAGCAGACCATCATGATACTCGCGCACGAGGTTCTTGAGGTCAGAGTCGGCAGCCTCCATCTCGGCAGCCTTGCGGTCGACCACCTGCTCGGCGGTGAGCTGTGGCACCGATGCCTTGGCAATGGAGTCGATGTTCTGTGATATTATGCGCTCGCGCACCCTTGCCTGTTCTACGAAGCGCTCCACATCGCGTTTCACGCTGTCATAGGGGAAGAAGCAGCCTTTGTCCATGAGCTTGGCTATGTGCCAACCAGCCACTGTCTTGAACGGCACGCTGACCTCGCCTTTCTTCATGGCGAACACGGTGTTCTCAAACTCGGGGAGCGTCTGACCCTTGCATATCCACGAGATGTCGCCGCCACGCTTTGCCGAACCCTTGTCATCGGAACATTTGCGTGCCAGCTCGGCAAAGTCGGCACCCTTGACAATGGCTTTGTAGATCGAGTCGATGCGTGTCTTGGCAGCAGCCTCCTGCTCCTTGGTAGCCTTCTGCGACATGCGCACAAGGATGTGTGAGGGGCGCACCATGCCGCCCATAGAGTCGATGCGGTCGCGTGTCTCGGCATAGATCTTCCACGCCTCGCGCTTAAGGTCGTCATTGCCCAGGAACGCCGGTCTTATCTGCTGGTCGCGATATGACAGAAACTCCTTCTTGAAACTCTTTGTCGTGTCTATGCCTGCCTCTTCGGCAGCGAGGACCTTGAGCTTGTAGTTGATGAAGAGGTCCACATATTCGGCCACACTCTTCTTGTCAACAACCATCTCCGAGTTGTTCTTGTTGTATGAATATTCAAACTCTGAACGCGACACCGGCTTGCCGTCGATAGTCATTATCGTCGGGTCGGTCTGTGCCCATGCTGACAGTACGGAGAGGAGCAGCATGGCAGTGAGTAGCATTGACTTCATTGTTGTTATGCGCAAAACGTCGATTGTTTAAAATTTGTCGTTATTATGTTCTTTCTAAAATTGTTCCATCCCCACACCCTATACATTATTAATATATAAGGGGCAGGGATGGGCCAATATTTTCTTGTTTGCTTGTTTGCTTCTTGCCTACGGCTTACTGCGGACGCGAGTAGTTGGGAGCCTCACTGGTGATGGTGATGTCGTGAGGATGGCTCTCAAGCACACCGGCGTTGGTGATGCGGGTAAACTTGGCGTTGTGCAGGTTGTCGATGGTCTGGGCACCACAATAGCCCATACCTGAGCGCAGACCGCCGATGAGCTGGTAGATAAC
>ERZ1034844.447-NODE-447-length-22807-cov-4.484441_pt1 | contig 22807 bp, 26 predicted proteins | sample MGYA00520594_ERZ1034844 | MGnify/ENA primary metagenome ERZ1034844 (study PRJEB33766, sample SAMN09781733) | gut metagenome | biome: gut microbiome | host: Homo sapiens | place: Madagascar | study: EMG produced TPA metagenomics assembly of the PRJNA485056 data set... | reverse complement strand
CCAGATAAGTGCTCTCGTCCGAGGGCAGGTTTGCCTTGATGTGGGCCCATCCGCCCTCTCGCTCGAGGCTCTCCATCTGCTCGTCGGTGAGCACCTCACCAAGCTCGAATCCTTCTCTTCCGTTCATCTTCGATCGTCCTTTCCTGATCAATTTCCTTCTGCGTATGTGAACAGGCCCGCCTTGCGGCGACCTGGGGTCTGCCGTGCGGCGGTTCCGTGGACGGTCGATGCCATCCAGGTTGTCAAGGTGCGCTGCCTCCACGAGGCGGTTGCGGGGACATTGTCCCACCAGCGCGCGCCTGGCCCGGCAGCGGCGCACGGGCTCGCCGCGGCGCCTGCCGAAACATCCATTTCCGGGTCTGGGCGGCCCTGGTACCACCTGGTACCAGGGCAATGAAAAAGGGAGAGGTATCGCCTCTCCCTTGCTGCACCTACGGGTGTCCGGCTGCGATGTGCGGGATGTGTTCCCGACGAGCTCATTGCCAACTCCGCTTACGCCGCCGCCTCGATCACCGCATCGAGCACCTTGACCATCGCATAGGTGTCGAGCTCGCAGTACCGGAGCAGCGACTCCCGCGTGCGCATCCTATCCTCAAGAGGCATGCCCTCAAGGGCGAGGAACGCCGACGCCGCCTCCGACCCGTTGTGCACGCCGTCGAGGGCGTGGTAGTCCAGTTCCGGGTCGTCCGGGAAGAAAGCCGGCAGCACCGCCTTGATGGAGTACGAGGATCCCATCGCGGGCCTGTAGAGCCATCCCTTCTGGAACGGCACCATCAGATCGCGCATCCCGTCCCTGATGGCCATCAGATGGCCCGATAGGTCCGGGAACGCCTCTGCAAGCTCCTTGAGCCTGCCTCGCTCGAACGACATGTTGTACGCGAGGGTGCAGGCGCCGGCAGGTATCGCCTTCACGAGCGCCTCCGCGACTGCTCGCCTCGGGTCCGCCCCTTCCTTGGCCAAGAACTCGCGATGCTCCGGCGCGGCCCCGGGGGCCTGCTGCACGTGCAGCGAGAACTGGCTCGGGACCTGCTGGAACGGTTTGCACCCGTCCCATCGGGGAATAGCCGTCTGGAACGTCTCGAAGTCCAGGTGGTAGACGGGCCACTCGATCGTGCCGAGGAAGCTCCTCAGCATGTCGGGGCGTGCCAGCTCCGACTGAGATGCCTGGGCCTCGCGCAGGCCGTTTGGCCTCATCGCCTCGACGGCCTGACTGTAGGTCCTCACGCCCTTCTCCCACCAGGACCAGCCGCGCGTGCGGCCGACGCCTGCGAGGTCGAACACCGACTTCTCGGGCATGTCCCTCCAGCACCAGCCCTGGAACGGGCAAGGGTGGGGGGAGTTGCAGTGCCTTCCGATCTCGATGTCGGGCTCGGCAAGCTGGCGCGCAGTTGCCCGAAGCTCCAGCACCTTGGAGGCTATGCCATCCATCCGGCCCATCACGTCTGCGGTCACGTCGTCTAGGGCGAAGAGCCTATGGACGTCGATCTCGCCTTCCCGGACGTAGGTTCCGTCGATGTGCATGATCGACACGCTGGCAGGCTCCCATCCGCATTTCTGCATGACATAGGCCTGGAACGCAGCGTCGTCGATGTGGTTCGGCTTCACCTTGGTGGAGGACTTCACCTCCACAAGATGAGGTCTGCCCTCAGAGTCGAAGCGCACGATGTCCGCCATGCAGACGAGGCCATCGTGCGTGAAACACGCCTCGCAGACCGAAGTCGGACCGAGGCCGTACGAAGCCGTCATCAGCATCGCTCTCGTCTCCGCCTCCATCTTGGGGTAATCGAAGTCGTTCACGATCTCGGCATAGGGTCCGAAGTACCCCTTTGCAAGGTCGCCGACCTCGTGCCCCTGGTCGATAAGCGCTTGGCTCTTCAGGGACTCGTCCGCCTTCTCAGGCATCCAGAACCTCATCCAGAGCATCTTGGGGCATTGCAGCCCTCGGGTGTAGTCGCTTTTAGAGAACATCTCTCTTCCTTTCCATCGTTTCTCAAATGAAAAGGCTCCCAGGTGCCAAGCCCGGGAGCCTTGCCGGCTTCCGGGGCCTATCCTTGGGTGTGCTTCATCGACTCAGGCTCAACCGAGTCCTTCTTCAGGCGAAGAAACGCCCGATCGCCCTCGATTATTGCGATGTCGATGTCGTTGAACACGATCGCATAGCGCCCGTACTCGTCGAAGGACTCTATCGAGTTGTCCGCCAGCGATGCGTGCTCGCCAAGCCAAGCTGCGGCGTCGGCGTGCCTTCGGTCTCTGTCGGTCTCCTCCTTGGGGAAGCCGTGCGCGCCCACCCTGACCTGGGTGAGGAACAACGCCCTCCCGTCGCTCGAGACGACGTCCACCGTGCCGAAGTCCGATGCGCAGATGCTCTTGATCTTGTGGCCATGCCGCCTTTCCAGGTAGCTTGCCGCCGCCTTGCAGCCGCACATGTGAAGCGCGCTGCCCGTGTTCTTGATGACCTCTTCCACCTCTCTCTTCCTTTCCATCGTTCTCAAATGAAAAGGCTCCCAGGGTCTGCCCCGGGAGCCTTGCTGACTCCCGGTGTTTAGCCTCCTGGGTTGGGAGGGGTGCGCGGCCTAGGCGAGCGCGTTGACGTGGTGGCGCAGGAGTATCCTCGACTCCGATACGGCGATGACGTTGATCAGGTCGAATCGAACGATCACGTTGTCCAAGCCGGGGTTCGCAGCGTGTTCGGCAAAGTAGCAGATGGCGACCTGCTCCCAGACCTTGCGCTTCTGCGGTGTGACGTCCTCAGAAGACCATCCTCCCTCCGTGCCGGAGTTGACCTGAACCACGATGAAGCACAGGACCCCATCGACCAGCGCGATTACGTCCGCAACGCCTGCGTCGCAGGCATAATCTGTGCCGAGGATCTCGTAGCCATTGCGCTCGAGGAACTGCCGTGTCGCCTCCATGCACCTCTCCGCGGTCTGCGTCGAGATTCCGTTGTCGGTATCCATCTCTCTCTTCCTTTCCATCGCTTTCAAATGAAAAGGCTCCCTAGGCGCTATGCTCCGGGAGCCTTGCTGACTCCCGGTGTTTAGCCTCCTGGGTTGGGAGGTGTGCGCGGGCTAGCCGAGCGCTGGATCGTCGGACGACTCGGCGAGCATCTCCATGATCCCCTTGAGCTGGGGATCGCGCTCGGCGAGCTTTGCCAGCTCGTCGAGGCGGGAGACCTCAGCAGCTCGGCGATCGGCCGCAGCCATCAGGTCGCGGGCCTCGGCCTTCCGGTCGGAAACCCGTTCCCAGCGGCCTTCCTTGACCTTGTCGACGATGAGCCTGACGTTCTCGGAGCTGTGCGGGGTCGATGCCCTCAGGCCGACGACCTCGCCCACGCCGTACCATCCGTCTCGCCTGATGGCGACGAGGCTGCCCCTCTTGAGGCGGCCAAGCAGGTAGGGCGGGACCTCGAAGTCCCACTCCCTGCCGTCGATCGCCACCGTCGCGAACCTCAGGTTCTTCTTGCGGTTTGCCTTCTTGCCCATCTCGGGCCTCCTTCCCGGTCGCCTGCACGGCAACCGATAGATCAGTCGCCGCGATAGCTCGCAGCAAGGTTCACGCATGCTCTCGCACGCTCTGCATTCGCAACCGTTATCCGTTTGTAAAAGTGCCATGCCTCCACGAGGCGGTTGCGGGGCAATTGTCCCATCGGCGCGCGCGCCGCACGCCAGCATCGCTTGCCGTCAGGGGATCGTCGTCGTAAAACGTCCATTTTCCGCTTAGCTCATCCCGGTACCACCTGGTACCAGGGAGCGAATCCGGCGACCGCGCCCACGCCGCGGCGGTATGATCGGCTTGTCGGTTGTTATATGCACAGATCGTTGAGAGGATTGGCATATGGCGATGTTCAAGGAAGCCGAGTTGACGTTGGTGGCAGACGACGGCACAAGGTTGAAGGCCGAGGTGACGCCGATGAAGCTCGCCGCCATGGTGCGCGCTTGCGGCTGGCGCGTTTCGGACGCCGGTGACGGCAGGTGTGTCCTCTGGTCGTTCGACGACGAGACGATAGGAGAGGAGATCCTGCCCGCCCTGCCGATGATGGGCTAGGGGCGGCGATATGGGGCGGGGCATAAAAAAGAGGGAGAGACAGCGTCTCTCCCTCGGCACATGAGGATCTTGCTCTATCGGACCTAGAACGCAATATCCTCATCGTAAATCGACGACGGGACGTAAACGTCCGAGGGGTACGGATCCGCAGCAGCCGAGGTGCTTGGCGCTGCGTTGCCGGTCGCCCCAGATGCCTTCCCGCTCATGAGCACGATCTCCTCCACGACAACCTCGACCTTGCTGCGCCTCTGGCCGTCGCGCTCCCACTGGCTCCAACGAAGCTTTCCCTCGATGGCCACCTTGCTTCCCTTGGACAGGAAGCGGGATACGGCGTCGGCGCGCTTGCCGAACATGGTGCAGTCGATGTAGTTTGGGTAGTCCTCCCACTCTCCCGTCTGCTGGTTCTTGCGTCGGTCGTTTACCGCTACGCCGAAGCCAAGCACCGTCATGCCGCTCGCTGTGGATCGCTGCTCGGGGTCGCGCGTAAGGTTACCGCTGATCACAACTCGATTGATAGACATGTTTATCACATTCCTCTCCGCCCGCTCGCACGGGCTTGGTTCTCCGGTACCACCTGGTACCGGCTAGTTGCCTTGCTCGATGCGTTGATCGGGCGGATGGCCCATGTGGGCTATCCTCTGTCAAAGTGCCGCGCCTCCACGAGGCGGTTGCGTGGTCATTGTCTCATCTTGGTAGGCCGCGGCCGCGGCGTACGGGCTGTGCGGCGGAGCGGGCGCCGTGAAAACATCCATTATCTTCGCTTGGCGTCCCCGGTACCAGGTGGTACCGGGGACGCGGGTCGCGGTGTTTGGACGCGGGTCGCGGCGATCGGCGGCGAAGGCACAACGCGGTTCGAGCTGCCCTTAGCTGGGCCTCATATGCGTCAGGCGGCTCGGCCTGTAACCGAAACCGTCGCCTCCGTGGTAGTCCATGAGGACGCGACCGTCCCTGAATCCCGCTACGTGCAGTTCCAGGGATTGCAGGCAGCCGTCGACCCAGACCGTGTCGCCCACCTCTATGGGCACGCCGTCGACGTCCATGAACCGTGGCGGCGCCGTCTCTCCGACGAGTCCGACAGCCGCTCTCTCCTCCATGCCGTTCGTCGCATTCCCATCCGTCGTCCCAGGACGCAACCCGCAATCGAGCAGAGCCCGCTCGCGGAGGTCATTCAGCTCGTCGTTGACGACGGACCATTCCCTGTAGAGCTCCTTGTCCCCAGGGTTTCGCATCATGCGCCTCGACAGCTCGACGAAGCGGGCGTGCAGCTCGGGGTAGTCCGGATGCTCAGCGAGGGCCGCCCTCTGCGCTGCCTCCCGCTCGGCGGCCTTGCGCTCGGCGGCGAGCTCGTCGCGCCGGCGCGCCTCGGCAGCCGCCTTCTTTTGGGCGGCCTTGCGCTTGGCATCGATCTCGGCGCCGGCCCAGTCCGATCGCCCGTAGGGGTTGGAGAGCCATACCCACAGCGCGGTGTAGTACCTTGCCTCCCGACCCTCGCCCGCAAGGCGGTCCTGGTGCTCCTTCCATGCGGAGGCTATCTCGGCAGGGACATAGCCGGCCTCGAGCAGGTGCGAGAGGGCCGCAGGTGCCTTCGCCATGCCGTTCTTGTTGACTGCGGCGGCGGAGAGGTTGGACAGGAGGGCCTTTCCGTCGCTGTCAAGCGCCGTGCCGTCCGACTCTCCCCTTGGCCTCCAGGCCTGGAATCCCTTCTTGGGGTCCGCTAGCCACCGTGCCAGGGAGAGGGCGTAGGTCAGGTCGCCGCCGTTGCGCCTGTGATAGCTATCGGCATAGCACCGGTAGGCCCTGATGACCTCTGCAGGCTCGGCTCCGTCGGCGATGAGCGAGGCATACGCCTTCTTCGCACGGCTAGACTCTTCCCTGGTCGGCTTTCTCAGGCTCTCCTGCAAAAGCTTCGAGTAGCCGGGTATGTCGCTGGGAATGCCCTCATCGGGATGCCCGGCTCCATTCCCGACATCAACCGATGTCGGTTCTGCCGGCTTGCCGGCAGATTGCGGTGCCTGCGCACCGCAAAGAGGGGGGATGGGGGGTTCGTTAATATTATTATTTATAATATTACTTTGTCGCTGAATACAAGATTCCAGGTTTTGGGAATCTAGATCTGACCTGGTGTTATCCGATTTTTCCCCAGATTTGCCTTCGTGGGATTTCAAGTTATCCACAATCCCCAGGTCAGAGCAAGATTCCTGTTTTGGGAATCTAGATCTGACCTGGGCTTTCTCCAGAAGCTCATCATCGACCTTGGTCACAAGGGTGTAGCCCGCCGCCCGGTACGCCCCGATGCGCTCGAGCGCGAAGGCCGGGTCGTCGAGGATCGCCCATCGGACCCCCTTCGCGAACTTTCCCCCGACGTGCCTCCTGAAGCACATCGCGAGCCCCTTGGCGCCGAGCTCCTGGAGGTTGCCCGACACCGCCGTCTTGCCCTCGTCGCATGCCTCCACCAGCCCAGCGACGCTCAGCTGCCATCCTGGCCCAAGCGAAGATATGCGCCATAGCAGGCCCGCTGCAGCGTGGCTCAGGTGGAGAGGGTAGCGGGTGTCGACGAGCTTGTTCGGCAGCTGGGTGAAGCGGTTCTCCGTCATGCGGAGGTCGGTGGTTGCGCTCTTGCCGGCCTCTGCCGCAGCACGGGCCCTTGCGAGCTGACCGATCTCCCACTCGCCGAGCTGGTTGCGGGCGCATTCGGCAGGTGCCGTTCCCTTGCGGACCAGGTCCCAGTCCACCTTCGAGATGAGGACGTACCCATGGCTGCGCTGCTCGTCCACTATCGCCTCGGCGTAGCGCTGGTCGTCGACCATGATCCAGCATGACTTGCCGACGATCCTCCCCTCGGCGCGCCGGCGGAAGCAGAGGATCATGGCCTTGCTCTGAAGCTCCTTGATCTGCGTCTCGATCGCCGTCTTCCCCTCGTCGCAGACCCTGACGAGGCCGGCGATGCTGATCTGCCAGCTTGGCCCCAGGGCCTTCAGGTGCCACCACATGCCTGCCGCCCCAAGGCTCAGGTGGAGGGGGCGGCGGGTGTCGACGAGCCTGTTCGGCAGCTGGGAGAAGCGGCTCTGGGCCGTGCGGTAGTGGTCGGTCGCTTCCTTGCGCGTGTCTACGGTTAGGTTTGCCTTGATCTCGCTCATTTTATTCGGCAAATGCCCTGCACCAGCAAGTTGTTTTCTTTCGAAGCGTCTGCTAAGATAGTAAATGCTTTTGGTGTCCTTGCCGGTTTTTCTTGCTGGTGAGGACTTTTTTTATGCCTGCCTCCTTTTATAGTCGCGTTGTCCTGTCCGATGTCAAAAAGGAGATGAGGAGGGCCTCGCGGCACTCGTCGAGCTCACGGAAGCTTTTCAGCTCGCGGTCAACCTGTTCGATCGCATCGCTGTCCCAGCAGACGGGGCAGAAAGCCGCACCGTCCGGCCCGAGAAAGTACTCGCCGCATTCCAGGCAGCGGTAGATCGTCCCTTTTTCTGGATCCAAACAGATATGCAGCGTTGAGCTGGGCATAATTGCCTCTCCTTTACATTCATGAGTTACAGAACGTAAAGGGAAGCCGATTTTGGTCGGCGTTCTGGTTGTTATAGCGATTATCGCCATTACGGTGTTTCGCCCCAAAATCCAAGAGCTATGGGATGCAATTTCTTCTGGGATCAACGGACTCTAATCTTGCCTGCTCGAGGTGCAAGGAGCGTTAAATGGGGCATTTTGAAGGGCAATCGAGCGTTGAGTACGTCATTGTGTTTGCGGCGTTTCTTGCCATGGTTATCGGTTTGGGGGCTGTGGCAAATTTGCTCGAATCTGGTTTGGTGCTTGAGCATGCGCTTCAGTCGGCATCTCATCATTTGAACAATGTTTTGACTGCGGCATGGGCGGACATTTTTCTGTACTAAGGAAGGACGAAATGGGCAGACTATGGGAGATCTTCCCCTCTTCGGCTTTACGCTTTCGCTGTTTGGTGTTGTGCTTGACGACGTTCGGCTCTGGGGCTTTGAGGGGAAGAGCCCCCTCTGCTCATTGCTGCCTTCGTGGTCAGTCGACGGTGGAAGGTGCCTTCCTGATACCAGTGATTCTTTTGGTGCTGATGCTTTTGATTCAGCCGGGGATTCTTCTTTACAACCGTGTGGTTATGCAGTCTGCCGCATCGGAAGGTTGTCGTCTTATTTCCACGCGATCGTCAGGTGATTCGCTTGATGCCTACGAAGGGTATGTAACCAGGAGGCTGGGATCGATTCCGCAGCAAAAGAATTTTCATGTTCATGAAGGAATGTGCACATGGGAGGTTCGTTTTGATGGCGGCGAAGAAAGCGATGTCGTTACGGTGACGATCAAAAATCAGGCGGAGCCTTTGCCATTTTTCGATTTTGGGGCTCGTTCCCTTGGACTAGTGAATGAGGAAGGAAACTTCGTCCAAGAGGTGTCGGTTTCGGCGAGAAGCAAGAGCGCTTGGGTGGTTGGAAATGAACAGGGATTGAATCCAGATGTGTGGGTTTCTCAGAATGGATCAACTGCGGAAAGGAATGCGCGATGAAGAGAATGCGTTCGTCTTCTCTTTTTTGGGCCGAAGAGGGATTTTCTACGGTAGGGATGGTCCTTGCTCTCCTTATCTCGATTTCGCTTATTTTTACTGCTGCGCGTGTTTATGAGATCAATAGCTGTTCGTCTAGAGTTCAGGAAGTTGCCGATGCTGCTGCTCTTGCTGCGGAAAACACCGTTGGCGAGTTTTACCTCGTTGCTGGTGTTTGCGATGCCGTGATCTTGTCGCTATCTCTTACTACTGCGGGATGTCTCGGCTTAAGCGTTGTTTGTGCTTGCGTTCCTCCTGCCTCGGGCTTTTCAAAAACGTTTTTGGAAATGGCCCAAAAAACCAAGAAGGCGCGAGACTCTTTTTCGGAATCAGCAAACGAGTCGCTTGACAGATTGGCTCAGGCTTTGCCTTTCGTCGCCGCAGTGAAGGCGCAAGAGGTGTATTCTGCAAATTCCTCGCTATCCGATGGGGCTCATTATCAGGGACTCGTTGTTCTTTCTCCGTGGGAGGTGGAAAAGGGGGATTCGCTCTCTTTCAGCGATTCGGATGAGGCTTTGAGTGAAGTGGAGGAATCGCGGGATAACCTGGAAGATGTCGCTGCCCAAGCTGAAGAGGCGGCGAGGCGGGCGAATGAGTGGAAGCAGCATGGATACGAGCATGACTCTATCAGCCCGGATGCTTACTGTATGTACGAGCGAGCAGCGAAACTTGCAGGAATGGCGGGATTTGATAATCCATTCTTTTCCTCGGTTGATACCTGGAATTTTGCCGCCTCCTTAGAGCGCGCAAAGACCTATTACCGGCTTCGTTATCAGGCTGAAGTCCCGAATGGGCAATCGGTAGATGAGCTGTCCAACTCTGCTTTGAGGAAGCGCTTCTATGCTTATGCCCAAGAGACAGTTGGGCAGGGTTATGTTCACGAGACGGAGTCTTCGTTTGACGCATTCTTCCCGCGGCTGCCCAAGAACACCGATGAAATGCGATCGACGACCTTGTACACCGAGATGGTGTATCCCAAAACCATTGACGCGCAGGGGCTTCCGGTTCTGCATGCCTGGAATGGGTGTCCAGGACTTGTCCAGGGTTCGATCGGGATGGGCTCAATACAGGAAATGGATGCCGTGGGATCCTATACGCCTTGCCCTCATTGCAAATTTCTTCCAAGCAGTATGGGAAAGGTCGCTGCAGCATCTTCGTCGATTCAAAACGGCTTTGAATACCACTACAACGAAGTGGCTAAGGCGGCAGATGAATACCAAAAGGCAAGGAAGGAACTCGATCCTTTAAGCCAGCAGGCGAAAGACATGGCGGGGGGTTTGCTCGATTCGGTGGGCAAGGCTTTTGTCGAGGCTTGCAATCAGCGAATCGATATTACGCCCCCTGGTCACCATGGTGCGATATCGCTTGTTTCCGATACAGGGGCACCGCAGACTCGTTTTCCCTCGTCTCTTGTTGCCTCCGAGGGCGTTGGGGGTCTAGGCGTACGCATTGCCCTCTCTTCGGCAACGTTAGTAAGGGAATCGTCCGACGAGGGAAAGAACGTCGTCACCTCGTTTCTTGATGGGCTATCGGGCGAGGGTTCGGCGGCAGTTGGAGCTGCAAAGGTTGCCCTTCGAATGTGGTCTGGCTTTCTTGATGTATACACGCAAGGTCATGATGCATTGCTAGAGACCGTTGAATCGGTTCTGAGCGGAATTCCTCTTATGGGGGCCAGTGGCCTTGGGCCTTGGGCTTCGGGTGCGCTACAAGATGCCGTTAAGGGTTTCGGTTTTGCCCCAGTGGATCTTGCTGCAAGGAAAGCTGTTCTGGTTAATTCTCGGCATGTTTTGAGGGCTGATGACTCTGCCTTTTCTGCCAGGTTATTGTCTGCAAAGGAAATGGCGTTGATGTCGCAGGGAAATAGTGGAATCGATGGCGCTCTTTCCTGCGTCCAGTCTGCTGCTGTAGATGCGATTGCCGGCTTGGGCGGCGAATTCACCATTGCCACCATCATTTTATTCGATGGAGCGATTGAAGTTCCCGTAACCGTGGCTTTGCCTCAGGCGATTACTGGGGGCTTGGCTCAAGCCGTGCAGCACGGCCTCGATTCGTTGAGGGGGATTGCTTCGAGCGTGACGGGGGTGAGACAGTGGGAGTAATGCCAAATAAGACCTCAGGGCAGATGACGATTGAGTTTGTTGTTGCCTTTCCGGCAATGATCGCTGTTGCTTTTGTCGCGATAAACGCCGTCCTCTTTTTTTCCGATTGCGCTTCTTTCGACCGTGTATTTAGAAATGCGGTGTGCACCTATGCTGCTTCTCCTGCCTATGAACAGGGAACAAATGAGAGCTGCGGACTAATTCAAAGCCAGTTGGAAGAGTCTCTTTCTCGCGATAATTTACAGTTTCAGGTTTCGTCGTCTGGCGTTGAAGGGGGTATGGTTACCTTCTCTGCTGAGATGCGTTTTGAGCCTACTCTTTTTGGGAAGGGACAGCTTTCGGGGGCTTTTGGGGTTAGCTTTCCTCCCCTTAGCCATGAAGAGCGAATGTCGGTTTCTGCCTATAAGCCCGGGTTGGTGTTTTGACATGATGATGAAAACCCGCCATTTTATGCGAAAAGTGCTTTATCCGCGTGCTTGCCGTGCCTTTGGTTTGGTTGCCTTGGGTGTTTTTGCTGTCGTGCTAAGCGGCTGGCTGTTTGCGTGGCTGGGAGCCGGTTTAAGTGACGCTTCGATTGCGAATTCTGCTAGTTCGGCTGTTGTTATCGAGGATGCAGTCGATTCCGATAAGGGCATTTTGCGCCTTGATCCCGATAAGGTGCTGGCAAGGTTCGACCAGGATGCGCCAAATTCCTTTAATGCCGAGGTTCTTGATGGATGGGGCGATTGGCATTCCCTTTCTGATGATGGGGTGATCGCGGGTTGCGTGCTTTCGTGCGACAGGGTTTCCGCGATTGGCGAAATTAGGCCCTTGCTTGAAGAGCGGGGGTGGCGAACTGTTCCGAGCGGACAGGAAACCGTACTGACTTTCGTTAAAGAAGAAGGAGAGTTCCGCTGGTTGATGCTTAACTGCGAATCGGTAGGAGCGGGCACCTCTGTGGTCGTGAACGCAAGGAGGGGGAATGGTTGATGACGGAATAGGGCGGCGACTGTGCCTTGCGGCGACCTTTTGGGACAGGATGACAGGTTTGTTCTCTCGTCGATTGAGCAACGAAGTTCTTCTGATTGCTCCCTGCCATTCCGTTCATACGTTTGGCATGGGATACGCAATCGATATCGCATTTGTCGGAAGAGAAGGAAGGGTTATGGAGTCGTACGAGAATGTTCCGCCCTGGCAATTGAGAAAATGCCCTGGTGCTTATGCGGTTCTAGAGCGAAAGGCCGTAGCGAAGAGCGATTTGAGCGGGTCCTCAGGGGAGGATCGGGTTGTTGGTTGGTTCAAAAGAGGAGATGAGATTGAACTATGCGTCAGAAAATGAGTTTCGGTGAGCTGCCTCAGGAAAAGGGGTGCTTAAGCGAAGGAGAGTCCTTGCGGATTCCTTTGGCAGGCGAGAATACATGCGACAACGAGCTAGGAGTTGACCCCGAGGGAATTCGGCTCTCTCAGCGGTTGGAGGTGAAAACCTGTCCCGTTTGCGGTGCTCGTTGCTTTTCCGATATGGATATTTGTTACAACTGCCTCCACTCTTTTGCACATGACAAGACGAAAACAAGGGAAGCTTCTCGAAACCAAAATGGGCAGTTTGAGACTGCGGTCGATGATGCGGACTGCAGTCCTGCGCTAGATTTTGAACCTTCGGGCGGGGAGGAAGGTGTATGCAATTTGCAAAGCAGCGGAAACAGGTCTAAGTCGTTGATGGATGAAGCGGGCGGGGCTGGGATCGCCGAATGCGAGGAGGACCCCATCGACAATGCGAAGACATCCCTCGTGAACCTTGGCAAAGGAGTGGAAGTAATAGTGAATATCTCCTTTGCGAAAAGCCCTTGTTCCAAGAATGGAGAGATGGCCCCAACCGTAATGGTAGAAACAAGATAGAAAAAGCCCCTGCTTCTTCCGCTGATCTGCGCCCTTCGAACTCGGATTTTCATTTGCCAATCCAAATTTGGGGAGCAGATTAACACGGTGAAGCGGGGGCTCTCGTGTTGATTGGTATATTTCGCCTATTTCAAGAAATCGAGTACGGCTTCTTCGATTGCGGCGGTGTTTCCTTCAATAACATCTTCGAATCGGATGGGCAACGAATCGAGCTCTGCGAGACCCTTGGGAATGTTGTGGCTGTTTGCCTCGTTGGCAATGAGGTCGTTTAGAGCGCATCCGCTAAGCTCTGCCACGGACTCGGGAAGAGGCTCACCGGGTGCTATGCCGTGCAGTGCGCGGTATACATTTTCGCCGAATTTTGCCCAATGTGCGGTAGAGGCGATAAGCACAGGGTTTTCGCCGTGCAGTCGTTCAGCAACCTTGTAGGCAACGGCAGTGTGGGGGTCGATAAGGTAATTGTGCTTATCGAGCACCTCTTTGATGGTGTTGAGGCATGTTTCGCTATCGACAGAATCCGATTTGAAATCTGCCTGAAGTTTGGAGAGGGTTTCGGCATCGACCGTAAAGGATTTGTTTGCCTTGAGTTCTTCCATCCATGCTGCGATGGCGTCGGCGTTGCGCCCTGTGAGCTCGAAGAGCTGGCGCTCAACGTTTGAGGAAACTAAGATATCCATCGAAGGGGACGGGGTCAGGACGAATTCACGGTCGGAAATGTCGTAGCTGCCGGTATTGATGAAATCGGTAAGCACGCGGTTTTCGTTGCTTGCGCAGAACAAGGTGCCCAAAGGCGTGCCGATCTGCTTCGCGTACCATGCGGCAAGGATGTTGCCGAAATTACCGGTAGGAACGCAGACATCAAGCTGCTTGCCAGCTTCAAGCTTGCCCTGGGCAACCAATTCGGCGTAGCTGGAAACGTAGTAAACCACTTGAGGAAGCAGACGGCCCCAGTTAATGGAATTTGCGCTAGAGAGGGCAACCTGGCTGGAATCCATCAACTTTTCGGCAAATGCTTCGTCTCCGAAAACGTTCTTGGCACCCGTTTGGCAATCGTCGAAATTGCCCTTTACTGCCCAGACCATGACATTGGAACCTGCTTGGGTCGCCATTTGTTTGTATTGGATGTCGCTAACACCGCCGTCGGGGTACATTACAGCAATCTGGACGCCGTCTTTGTCGCGGAATCCTTCGAGAGCGGCCTTGCCGGTGTCGCCTGAGGTGGCAACCAGGATAAGGAAGGTGTTTTCCAGCTTTCCCTGTTCGCGCAACTGAGACGCACTTGCGCTAAAGAAATGGGGTAGGCATTGCAGCGCCATATCCTTAAAAGCGCTGGTGGGACCATGCCACAGTTCGAGAACATGGGTGTTTTCGTCGAGCGATGTAATGGGGCATATCGCTTCATTGTCGAAACGGTCGCCGTAGGTCGCATCCATGAGCTCGTCGATCTTAGCGTCAGGCAGGTCGATGCCAAATGAGCGATAGATGAAGGCTGCGCGCTTGGCATAGGGGATTTCCGCCAATGAAAGGATGCTTTCCAGGCTAAGCTTGGGGAGCATTTCGGGAACGAAAAGTCCGCCGCCTTCGGCAAGTCCCTTAACCACGGCTTCGGTAAAAGTGACCGGAGCCGCACACCGTCCGCGCGTGTCGATATAGCGATTGGTAGCCATGAATCCATCTTTCGTGTGGGGTATTATTGGTGTGATCAGTATACTATGTAGCTACTAGTACGTGCTGTATTTGAAACGCGCTTTTCATCGAAAGACGCGTGGCTCCCTTGAGCGGACTGCGGGATCGTTCCGTTCAAAAGGGATCGATTTATTTCATTTGCCATCGACGCCAGCTTTTGCTGGGGGAGGGATAGTATGGAAAAAGTCTCCATGTCTCACGAAGATTATCTTGAGGCTATCGTTATGCTGGGCGGTTCCGATACGAAGTCTGTGCGTTCGGTGGACATTGCCACAAAGCTTGGCGTATCGAAGGCGTCGGTTTCGAAGGCTGTTGCCAGCCTGAAAGCTTCTGGCATGCTCGATCAGCCTTATTATGGTGATATTACCCTTACTTCAGATGGGTACAGCTACGGTAAATCGGTGCTGGAGCGCCACGAGAAGCTCACTCGTTTCCTGCATGAAAAAGTTGGCCTTAGTCTTGAAGTTGCCGAGGAAGAAGCATGTCGGATGGAGCACGCCATCAGCGATGAGTCTTTTGACAAGTGGTTGGAGTATTTCAAGGCCATAGGACTGTAGGGGCTTTAAATAAGCAACTGAAGGGAACGGGGGCTACGCGCCCCCGTTTCTTTTATGCTATTATACGAACAAATGTTTGTTTGAGAGGATGGCATGGCGGCAGCTCGCATTATAATGGGAATCGATCCAGGTCTGGCTCATACGGGCTGGGGGGTAGTTCAGCAAAAGGGCACATCGCTTTCTTGCGTGGCGTACGGCTGCGTGGCAACCCAGCCCACGATGTCCCTGCATCAGCGTTTGGCAAAAATCTATACACAAATATCCGCTGTGGTTTTGCGCTATAAGCCAGAATGCGTTGCTGTTGAAACGGTGTGGTTCGGCTCGAATGCCCAAAGCGCTTTTGCCACGGGGCAGGCTCGCGGCGCTGCTTTAACTGCTTGCGGCCAAGCGCCAATGGCGCTTGCCGAGTATTCTCCCAGCCAGATCAAGCTGGCTGTTGTGGGGGCAGGGTCAGCCGATAAGGGTCAAGTTCAATATATGGTTCAACAGTTGCTGGGTCTGGAGAAAGCTCCCTCGCCCGACCATGCCGCCGATGCTCTGGCAGCTGCTATCTGCTACACCACTCATTCGGTTTCTTGGGAAAGGGGGGCTGTGCGGTGATTTCGTTTTTGCGGGGAACGATTGCGGCGCTGTTCGTTGATTCTGTTGTGATAGAAGTTGGCGGTATCGGGTATCGCGTTTCCATGTCAGGGAAGAGCCTTTCCCGATTAGGCCATGTTGGCGAAGAGGCTAAGGTTCTAACGCGTTTGCAGGTTCGCGATGATGCGTTGGTGCTGTATGGCTTTTTGAATCACGATGAAGAACGGTTGTTTGCGAAGCTCACTTCAGTTTCAAGTGTTGGGCCAAAGGTTGCGCTTTCCGCTCTTTCTACGTACGAGCCAGAGGCGCTGGTGTCTGCTATCGTGTCGCAGGATGTAGGAGCCATTCAGCAAATTCCTGGCGTGGGAAAGAAAATGGCATCGCGCATCGCGCTCGAATTGAAAGAATCGTTTGGTTCCGATACCCAGATTGCCCTGCCCGGCATTTCGGCGCAAGCGGCAAATGCACGCAAAGGTACGGTGGAAGCACTTCTCTCTATGGGCTTCACTTCGGAAGAAACCGATCTTGCGCTTAAGGGGGCTCCCGAGGAAGCAAGCGAAACGATACTATTGCAATACGCCTTAAAGCGTTTAGGGAAATAATCGATAAAAAGGTGGACTCATCTTTGCATGACGATTTCGAAATAGAAAGCGCGCTGTTTGAAGCGCCTTTGGAAGTCTTGAAGGATACCGATTCATCTCGCGATGGCGATGCGGCCTCACGCGCTTGCTCGGTCTCCCTTATCGAAGACGACCTCGCCCTTGATCGTAGCTTGAGGCCAACGTGTCTTGACGAGTATTTGGGGCAAAAGAAAGTGAAGGATAGCCTTTCTATCCTCATTGAGGCGGCACGGGCTCGCAAAGACGTGGTTGACCATATTTTGTTCTCGGGTCCTCCGGGCTTGGGAAAAACCACATTGGCTACCGTTGTGGCCAATGAGCTTGGCGTGCATATTAAAACAACAAGCGGTCCCGCAATTGAGCGTACGGGGGATTTGGCCGCTATCCTTACCAATCTTGAAGAGGGCGATGTCCTTTTTATTGACGAGATCCACCGTTTGAATCGCATGGTTGAGGAAGTGCTGTATCCAGCATTGGAAGATTTTGCGCTTGATATCGTCGTGGGCAAAGGCCCCGCCGCACGATCTATCAGGCTCGATTTGCCGAAGTTCACCCTTATTGGAGCTACTACGCGAACTGGTTTGCTAACGGGCCCCCTGCGCGATCGCTTCGGGATAGCGTTCCGCCTTAACTACTATGCGCCAGAAGAGTTGGCGCTTATTGTTCGACGCTCGGCGCTTATTTTGGGCGTGGATATTCTTGAGGAAGGTGCTTTAGAGATTGCCCGCCGTAGTCGCGGAACCCCTCGTTTGGCCAATCGACTCCTTAAACGTGTGCGCGATTGGGCTCAGGTGAAGGGTGTTTCGCCGATCGACGAAGACTGCGCGGCTCAGGCCCTGGCATTTTTTGAGGTGGATTCTTTGGGCCTCGATCCGGTGGACAACAGGATTCTTGAACTTCTGTGCGTTCAGTTTTCGGGTAGACCCGTGGGTCTTTCGACTCTAGCTTCGGCGCTTTCGGAAGAGCCCGATACGCTTGAAGATGTGTATGAGCCGTATTTGCTCCAGCAGGGTTTGCTTATTCGTACGCCGAAAGGCCGTCAGGCAACAGAGCGTGCTTACGAGCATTTGGGGATACGGTACCCAGAGAGGGGATAACGTGTTTACTCAAGATTATCTGATGCGTATGTTCATGCAGCTTGCTGCTGCCATGAAGGAAAGCATGCTTCGTGCGCGAGGCGAAAACGATCCCCGTGCGGCAGCCGACATGCTCGATGCCGCAATTTCTGATGCTACGGAGATGGATGGTGGTCTTCTTTTGCGCATGGCGCCTGAATCTATGGCGGCAATGCTGCAGCTCTCGCAGCCTGACCCCCAGCTCATGGAGTACGTTTTGCGCTCATTGCTGCTTTCGTCTCGCTATTTTGGCGAAGCGGGGGATTTGTCAACCTCGGCTTTGCGTCGGGAGCAGGCTTATGCAGTAGCTCAGGCGTTTGGTGTTAGCCTTGATGATAATAGCGTTAGCCAGCAAGAACTCAATGCCCTGTTCGAGCGAAGCGGCCTAGACGCTCGTGCCTTTGATGGCTCAATGTCGCAATAGCCTGTTTGGAGATTGGTTGGCAACTTGAATGGTGTTTTCCTGGGTTCTAAATACCTTGCCGTCTTTGCGCCTGATCTTTCCGCAAATCCCATGCGGAAAGATCAGGCGCATTTATATACAGGTTGCGTTTTGCTACTGCAAAAAAATAAATTCGGCAAACAGACTTTTCTACCAGGTCGTTTATGAAACCCTACATCCATTCAAAAAAATAACCCGTGGTGAACATTGACGCTCGAGTATGACAGGGTTAACATCAATCTGTTAGTTAGCTCTGGTTTACTAGAGCCGTAAGCCGCCCCGTGGGGCATGTGGAAGGAAGCATCATGGTTTTGTCTGAAGTTAGAAACAATGGCATTTACCACGTAAGGCAACTTCACGATGGCGCGGGTGACATTCATCGTCATCTCGAGAATCTGGGCTTTGTTCCCGGCGAGCAGATTGTTGTTGTATCGCGTATCGGCGGCAACCTCATCGTGAATGTGAAAGGTTCTCGTGTTGCACTTTCTTCTGAGCTTGCAAAGCACATCACGGTGTAGCGGCACGTCATTTCCAGCTAAGCGAAAATATGAAGAGGGGAGGCATAGTGAAAACTCTTCGAGAAGTTAAGAGCGGTGAAACGGTGACCGTTGTGAAGCTGAATGGTGAGGGTGCGGTAAAGCGCCGCATCATGGACATGGGCATCACGAAAGGTTGTTCGGTATATATTCGCAAGGTTGCGCCTTTGGGCGATCCGGTTGAAGTTACCGTTCGTGGCTACGAGCTTTCTGTGAGAAAAGAAGACGCACAGATGGTCGAAGTCGAATAGGCGCATTATATGCCCATCAAAGGGTTAAGCATGAGCATCCTCTGATAGGCATAGTGCGCTCGCATGATCGCATAGCGATCTTTTTTTGATCCTGTAGTTAGCCTAATCTAACACCGAATGGAGGAATGAATGAGAGTTGCACTAGCAGGCAACCCGAACAGTGGTAAAACTACCCTGTTCAACGCGCTGACCGGCTCCAACCAGTATGTTGGCAACTGGCCAGGCGTTACCGTAGAGAAAAAGGGAGGTAAGCTCAAGGCTGACAAGTCCATTGAGATTACCGACCTTCCAGGTATTTACTCCTTGTCCCCTTACACCCTGGAAGAAGTCGTAGCGCGAAATTTCCTTATCCAGGAAAAGCCCGACGCCATTTTGAATATCGTTGACGGCAGCAACCTTGAGCGCAATCTGTACCTCACCACTCAGCTCCTTGAAATGGGTGTACCGGTTGTCGTTGCCGTAAACATGATGGACGTTGTTCGCAAGCGCGGTGACGAGATCCATGCAGAACAGCTTGCCAAAGAGCTCGGCTGTAATGTTGTTGAGATCTCCGCATTGAAGAACGAGGGCATCGATGAGGTGGTGAACTGCCTTAAGACCATTGGCTCTGCATCTGCGCCTACCCCAATTACGTTCTCCGCTGTAGCGGAAGAAGCTATCTCGACCATCGAGGGTCGCCTTCCCTCCAGCGTTTCCGCTAATCTCAAGCGCTTCTACGCAATCAAGCTTCTCGAGAAAGACAGCAAGATCGCTTCCGCTCTCGAGGGAGCTCCCGATGTGAGCGACGTTGTTGCTAAGGTGGAAAAAGAAAGCGACGACGATACTGAAAGCGTCATCATCAACGATCGCTATTCTTACATCTCCACCATTATCGATCATTGCCGTAGCAAGAATATGGCAAGTCAACTGACCACCTCCGACAAGATCGACCGCGTGGTAACCAACCGCATCCTGGCTTTGCCGATCTTCGTTGTGGTTATGTTCCTCGTGTACTACATCTCCGTTTCAACTGTTGGTAGTGTTGCCACCGACTGGGCAAACGATGGTGTGTTCGGCGATGGCTGGTATCTCGGCACTGGCCAAGAGCAATTCGACGAGGTGTCTGAGGAGTTCGAGGGTGCCCAGGAAAGCGTTGACGCCTTCGAAGCCGCAGCTGAAGAAGAGGGTCTTGATCCTGCTTCCGAGACGTTTGTCGAAGATGCTGAAGCCGCTGGCCTGACCGCAACCTACGAGTCGTATGACGACGAATCGGGTGAAAACGAAACGGTCGAGGTGGATTCTGATGCTTACCAGGAGGCCCTTGATGTTCTGGCTCCCTACCAGGGCGACCAGAACGCTATCGCCGCATTCGAGGCAGCAGCGATCGAGGAAGGCCTTGATCCTGAATCCGAAGACTTCGTCGATGAAGCTGCCGACGCAGGTATTATGGCAACTTATGTCGACGAAGATGGCGAAACCCAGGAAGTAGACGCCGACACGTACGCAGAAGAGGTTGAGGGCTCTGAGCCTGATCCTACGGAATACGGCATGTGGGTTCCCGGTATCCCCGTCCTTGCTGAGCAGGGTCTGGATTCTATCGGGTGCGCTGATTGGCTGAAGGCCCTGATCCTCGATGGCATTATTGCCGGTGTTGGTGCGGTACTCGGCTTCGTTCCCCAGATGCTGGTACTGTTCTTGCTGCTCGCTTTCCTGGAGTCTTGCGGCTACATGGCTCGTATCGCGTTCATCCTCGACCGCGTGTTCCGTCGCTTCGGCCTTTCCGGCAAGTCGTTTGTGCCGATCCTTATTGGTACTGGCTGTGGCGTGCCCGGTATTATGTCTTCACGAACCATCGAAAACCAGAACGACCGCCGCATGACCGTTATGACCACGACGTTCATCCCTTGCGGTGCAAAGCTCCCGATCATCGCTTTGTTTGCGGGTGCTGTGTTCGGTGGCGAGTGGTGGGTTGCTCCCAGCGCGTACTTCTTGGGCATAATCGCCATTCTCTGCTCTGGCGTCATCCTGAAGAAGACTCGCTTCTTCGCAGGCGATCCCGCCCCATTCGTTATGGAGCTTCCTGCATACCATCTGCCAACCATTGGCGCGGTGTTGCGTAGCATGTGGGAGCGTGCATGGTCGTTCATCAAGAAGGCCGGCACCATCATCTTGGTTGCATGTATCCTGATCTGGTTCATTTCTTCCTATGGCTTCGTGGATGGCGTGTTCCAGGCGGTTGAGGATCAGAACGATTCGATCTTGGCTATCATCGGTGGTGCAATCTGCTGGATCTTCGCACCTCAGGGCTTCGGCGATTGGCAGGCGGCATCCGCTACCATCACGGGTCTTATCGCGAAGGAGAACGTTGTATCCACCTTCGGCATTCTGTACGATGGCGATGCTGGTTGGTATGCAAATGTTCAGGCTGCCTTCACTTATGCATCTGGCTATGCCTTCTTGGCGTTCAACTTGCTGTGTGCTCCGTGCTTTGCGGCTATGGGTGCCATCAAGCGCGAGATGAACAACACCAAGTGGTTCTTCGCAGCAATTGGCTATCAGTGCGGAATCGCATGGGTCGTATCTCTCTGGATTTACCAGTTTGCTGGCATGGTTGTCGGTGAAGTTTCCTTCAACGTGTTCACCGTTCTTGCGATTGCAACATTTATCGCCTTCTTGTGGCTGCTGTTCCGTCCGAACAAGTGGCAGGGCAAGGCTGCTGTCCGTGCGGTTGACGAAGCATAGACCGTAATCGAAGGTAATTGAACCGCCGCGGATCTGCGCATCTGAGCAGATCCGCGGCTTCCTAGTTGTGTTGATTGGTTTGGCGATGCGACCCTGGAAGGAGCGTAAGGTATGAACCTTGGAACATTCGTAGTGCTTGTTGTTCTGATTGCTATCGTTGGTGCAATTATCGCCAGCTGGGTTCGCGCCCATAAGCAAGGTAGGCATATTGCATGCGACGAGTGCGGCGGGTGCAGTGCCCATAACCCTGACCGATGCCCTTGTGCTGAAGAAATGGTAAAGGATATCGACAGGGCGATGCGCGAAGCTGAAGAGCGCAAGCCTAACTGATCTCCAGTTATCGGACCGAAAACAAAGCCCCCTGTTTCGAGTTTTGACTCTCGGAACAGGGGGCTTTTAGGTATTGGCGGAACTGCGCTTAGGCTTGGGAGCTACAAAGAGAGGAACAGTTCGTGGATGCGGTTGTCATCATCGAGCTCAGGATGGAATGCCATGCCCAGCTGCTTGCCATACTGCACGGCTACGATGTTGCCATCGCATGCAGCTAGAACATTGCAGCCTTTGCGGACCTCCGTGATGAACGGAGCGCGGATGAACGTCATGGGAACGTTGTCCATTTCGCCAAATGATCCACAAGCATGAAAGCTGCCCAGTTGACGACCGTAGGCATTGCGGCGCACGGTAATGGGCATGGTGCCAAACCCCTTAACCTGCAGGCGGTTTTTGGCGGCGGCGGGATTAAGATTGTCCAAATCGCCCGTCCCGTCTACCGTTTCAGCTAAAAGGATAAGTCCAGCACAGGTGGCAAGCACCGGCATGCCTTCTTCGATGCGTTTGCGCAGGGGGTCCATCAGCCCAAGTTCATGCAGGAGCTTGGCCTGAGTCGTGCTTTCACCACCAGGAAGCACCAAACGGTCGAAGGGGCGTTCCAAATCGGATGCCTGACGTATTTCGAAGCATTCTGCCCCAAGCGCCTCAAGCTTTTTCTTGTGCTCGATGAAGGCTCCCTGAAGAGCCAGGATAGCGACAGTCATTAGCGACCGCGCTCTTCCATGATGAGTTCGATCTCGTCGGCGTTGATGCCTACCATAGCCTCACCGAGATCCTCGGAAAGCTCGGCGATAAGCTTTGCATCGGTGTAATTGGTAACCGCCTTAACGATAGCCTGTGCGCGCTTTGCAGGGTTGCCCGATTTGAAGATGCCGGAACCAACGAACACGCCTTCGGCGCCCAGCTGCATCATAAGGGCGGCATCGGCAGGTGTTGCTACGCCGCCGGCGGCAAAGTTAACAACGGGCAGCTTGCCGTTTTCGTGCACGTACTTAACCAGCTCTACGGGGACAGCAAGCTGCTTCGCCTCTTCGAAGAGCTCGTCTTCGCGAAGCGAAACCACGTGACGAATCTGCTGGTTCATCTTGCGCATATGGCGAACCGCCTGGATAACATCGCCCGTGCCGGGTTCGCCCTTGGTGCGGATCATGGTTGCGCCTTCGGCGATACGGCGAAGGGCCTCGCCCAAGTCGCGTGCGCCGCAAACGAAGGGAACCGAAAACTTGGTCTTGTCGATGTGATAGGTGTCATCGGCGGGCGAGAGCACTTCGGATTCATCGATGTAGTCAATCTCGATAGCCTCAAGCAGCTGAGCCTCGACGAAATGACCGATGCGGCATTTCGCCATAACAGGGATGGAAACGGCTTCCTGGATGCCCTTGATCATTTTGGGG
>ERZ1034844.445-NODE-445-length-22906-cov-15.873529_pt1 | contig 22906 bp, 17 predicted proteins | sample MGYA00520594_ERZ1034844 | MGnify/ENA primary metagenome ERZ1034844 (study PRJEB33766, sample SAMN09781733) | gut metagenome | biome: gut microbiome | host: Homo sapiens | place: Madagascar | study: EMG produced TPA metagenomics assembly of the PRJNA485056 data... | reverse complement strand
AGCGTTTCTTATATGCAATCGGGGCTACGGCGACAGGTTTGCTTAACTAACTTTCCATTTAGAATAGCTGATTATCGCATGATATCTCTTGTGATACCTTAAGTTTTTTGCTAGAATGAAAATATCTTAGTATTCGGGAGGTAATTACATGGCACAGATCAGACCATTTATGGCATATCGTCCCTGCAAGGGAATGGAAGAAAAAATTGCGGCACTTCCGTATGATGTATACAATCGTAGAGAAGCCTGCGAGATTGTGAAAAAGAACCCGGAATCTTTCCTGGCAATTGACCGTGCGGAGACGCAGTTTGGCGATGAGGTGGATACTTATGCGCCCTGCGTTTATGAGAAGGCAGATCAGATGCTTCGGGACAAAATCAGGGAAGGAAAGTTTGTACAGGACAAGGTACCGTGTTTTTACTTATATGAACTGACGATGGACGGAAACAGCCAGACAGGCGTGGTCGCATGTGCATCGATAGATGATTATCTGAATAACGTGATCAAAAAGCATGAAAATACCAGAGAGGATAAGGAAGAAGACCGTATCCGTCATGTAGATACCTGCAGTATGCAGACGGGACCGATTTTCCTGGCTTATCGTGCGCAGGAAGATTTGAAAAAGAAGATTACAAATATAAAAACACAAGAGCCTGTGTATGATTTTGTCAGTGAAGACGGAATTGGGCACAGAGTCTGGGTAATCGAGGATAGCGAAGATGTGGCAATGATTGAAAAGGCGTTTGCAGCCATTCCGGCAATTTATATTGCGGACGGACATCATCGCTGTGCTTCTGCGGTGAAGGTCGGATTGAAGAGGAGACAACAGCATCCGGGTTATACGGGAAATGAAGAATTCAACTATTTCCTCTCTGTTATTTTCCCTGATGATGAACTGCGCATTCTGGATTACAATCGCGTGGTAAAGGATTTGAACAGTATGAATAAAGCAACCTTTCTTTCTAAAATGAAAGAGCATTTCAAGGTAGAGAAGAAGGGGACGGAGCCTTATAAACCTGTAGAAAAAGGTACCTTTGGCATGTATCTGGAAGAGGAATGGTATTGCCTTACGGCAAAAGAAGAACTGAGAAGTGAGGATGCCGTAGACGGATTGGATGTATCCATTTTACAAAATGATCTGTTACATCCCATCCTGGGAATTCAGGACCCGAAGACGGATAAGAGAATCGATTTTGTCGGCGGCATCAGAGGGCTTAAAGAGTTGGAACAGAGAGTACATACGGATATGAAGGTGGCATTTTCCATGTATCCGACATCTATTGCGGAACTATTCGCTGTTGCGGATGCGGGACGTCTGATGCCGCCGAAGTCCACCTGGTTTGAACCAAAGCTGCGCAGTGGTCTGTTTTTACACCAAATAGAACGGTAAAAATCGTGATCAGAGCTATCGGAACTTGAAATAAAAAGTGAAAACGGCTTCAGAATGCGAAAATGCAGTGTAAATATAAATATATAAATAAAAGAAAAGTCAGAAGGATGCAGCACATCGCCGCAGAAAAGAGGGAATATGACGAACAAACTTTATAAATTAATGAACTGGGCGGGAATTGAAGAAATCACTTATTCCGAATGTGATAATCCCCATGCATTGTTAGGCCCCCACAAGCATGGAAACAAGATGCTGGTGCAGGCATTTTTCCCGGGAGCGGAAAAGGTGACGATTCATTGGAAAAAGAGCGGACAGGTAGGGGAAGCATTCCTTGCGGATGTTCCTATGGAGCTTGCGGACGAAGAGGGATATTTTGCGGCACTGGTCAATGCCGGGAAAATGGCACCGTATGAATATGTGGTGGAATATGCCGGAGCGGAAGACGGAGAAGCACACAGAAAAATCTGTGGAGATGCTTACCGGCATGTTCCCCAGATCACGAAGGAAGATATGGATCGTTTTGCAAACGGCATCCATTATACGGTATATGAAAAGCTGGGGGCTCATCCTCTGGAGCTTGACGGAGAAAGCGGCACTTATTTTGCTGTATGGGCACCTAACGCCATGCGTGTCAGCGTTGTCGGGGATTTTAACGCATGGGACGGACGAATCCATCAGATGAGACGCCTGGGAGATTCCGGCATCTTTGAACTGTTTGTGCCGGGGGCGGAAGCCGGAGACTGCTATAAATTCGAACTTAAGATCAAGGGCGGACTTACCTATCTTAAGGCAGATCCTTACGGGAATGCTGCACAGAAGCGACCGGAGACCGCCTCTGTGATTACCGATATCCATAATTTTAAATGGGAAGATAAGGAATTTATTGAAAAACGCGGACAGTATCAGTGCGGCAATGCGCCGGTGAGTGTATATGAAATGTACTTGGGAAGTTTTGTGGCACCCGGGGAAGGAGAGGATTATGCGAATTACCGTGAAATTGCCCCGAAGGTGATCGATTATGTAAAGAAAATGGGATATACCCATGTAGAACTGATGCCTGTGATGGAACATCCTCTGGACGCATCCTGGGGATATCAGGTGATCGGCTATTATGCTCCTACCGCCAGATACGGCTCACCGGAAGATTTTATGTATTTTGTAAATGAATTGCATAAAGCGGGAATCGGTGTGATCTTAGACTGGGTACCGGCGCATTTCCCGAGAGATACCTACGGCTTGTCCGGATTTGACGGCACCTGCCTCTATGAACATCAGGATCCCAGGCAGGGAAGCCATCCTCATTGGGGCACATTGATCTATAATTATGGCCGTCCCCAGGTATCCAACTACCTGATTGCCAACGCTTTGTTCTGGGTAGAAAAATATCATGCGGACGGTATCCGTATGGATGCCGTGGCAAGTATGCTGTATCTGGATTACGGCAAACAGGACGGCGGATGGATTCCGAATATGTATGGCGGCAATGAGAATCTCGAAGCCATTGAGATGATCAAACATTTCAACTCGATCCTGAAAAAGAGAGATCCCGGAGTCTTGTCCATTGCCGAAGAAAGCACAGCATTTCCGATGATTACCGGCTCTCTGGATGAGGGAGGCTTAGGCTTTGACTTGAAGTGGAATATGGGCTTTATGAATGATTATCTGGATTATATCAAATACGATCCGTATTTTCGCAGCCATCACCACGGAGAACTTACTTTCAGCATGATCTATGCTTACAGTGAGAAATTCATGCTTGTATTTTCGCATGACGAAGTGGTACACGGCAAGGGAACACTGCTTGGCAAAATGCCCGGAGACAGAACACAGAAGTTTGCAAACTTACGTCTGACGTACGGTTATATGATGACGCATCCCGGCAAAAAGCTTCTTTTCATGGGACAGGATCTGGCGGAAGAAAAAGAATGGAATGAAATGCGCCGGGTGGAATGGGCATTACAGGAACAGGCAGAGCATGCCGGTGTACAGAGACTGGTGAAAGACCTGAATGCACTCTACAGAGGAAATAAAGCATTGTTCGAATGCGATGATCAGGCGAAGGGGTTCCGGTGGATGAACGAGATTTCAGCCAATGAATGTTATGTTAGCTTTGTGCGCAAGGGAGAAGAGGCAGAACAAATGCTTCTCGTAGTGGCAAACTTCTCCGGAGTGCCCAGAGAGATCACCACAGGGGTGCCTTATGAAGGAAAATATAAGGAAATCCTGAATACGGACGCGACCTGTTACGGCGGAAGCGGTATTGTAAATGACCGTGTAAAACATGCGGAAGATGTGGAATGGGATGATAAAAAGCAGTCCGTTACCGTAAAACTCGCACCGTTGTCACTAAGCATTTTGCAGTTTATCCCTTATACAGAGGCGGAACTTGAAAAAGTCATTGAAAAACGTATCCGTAAAAACACACCGATCCGTAAGACGGCAAACAAGACTGTTACTAAGGCAACAAACAAGGAGACGGTAGGCAAGACTGCGAATAAAGCTGCAAACAAGGCAACAGATAAGAACTCAAATAAGGCTGCCAATCAGAAACAGGAGAAATAAGACAACATGGATCTGACAGATAATGTAATCGAAGAAGTACAGAAAAAAGAAGGAGTCATTACCTCTTTTCTCAATACATTGCCGGAAAAAGCCCTGAATCTGGGACTCCGGATCGTGCTTGCCTTGCTTTTCTTCTTTATCGGCATGCAGCTGATCAAATTGATCCGCAAGCTTATCCGCAAGTCCATGAACCGGGCGGGAGCGGAGACCGGCGTGATCCAGTTTGTAGACTCCTTTGTAAAGGCATCCCTGTATATTATTTTAGTTTTGACATTAGCATCTTCTTTTGGCGTGGATGCAGCCAGTATTGTTGCTTTACTGGGATCCGCCGGCGTGGCCATCGGTCTTGCGGTGCAGGGAAGTCTTTCCAATCTGGCGGGCGGCGTTTTGATTCTGCTGCTGAAGCCTTTCCGCGTGGGAGATTATATCGTAGAGAGTTCTTCCGGAAAAGAGGGAATCGTAAAAGAAATTCAGATATTCTATACGAAACTCCTGACCTACGATAACCAGACTGTAATATTGCCGAACGGAAATCTGGCAAATAATACTATCGTAAATGTTACGGCGGCAGAATGCAGACGATGCGATGTGATGGTAGCAGTTTCTTACAGTGCCGACTTAAAGAAGGCAAAAGAGGTATTGACCGGCATGCTTTCCGCAGACACCAAAGTCATGAAGAACAAGGAGCATTTTGTATTCGTGAATGAGCTGGCGGATTCCGGAATCAATCTCTGCGTGAGATGCTGGTTTGCCAATGAAGATTATTGGGAAGGAAAATGGCGCATCACAGAACAGTGCAAATATGCGCTTGACGAAGCCGGAATCGAGATTCCGTTCCCTCAGATGGATGTACACATGAAGTAGATAATTATTTTCTTGACAAAGCTGCAAAAGAGCAAATCATAAGCAAGCTAGTTGTTCAAAATAAGCATCTGAGATACGATTTTGCGAATGAGACTTTGAATAGTTGCAAATTTTTATTGAATTTTGCAGGTGGTAATGATAATATTACCGTTGTAATATGGTGACTGTAAAGAATCTTTGCGGAAGAAAGTCTTAGACCCTGATGACAGTATTCTGTGGAAAAGGCTGTAAACCGAAATTTCCGGACAGTTACGCAACAGTATTTACATTTTTAGGAGGAAAAAGTTATGAAAAAGTTTCTGGCACTTGCACTTGCATCTGTCATGGCTGTTTCTCTGGTAGCATGCGGCAGCTCCAATACCAACACTGACGCAAATGCAGAATCCGGTGCAACAGCTACCAGCCAAGCCGCAGAGAGCGGCAGCGAAGAACCCGGTCTGAAGATCGCTATCGTATCCAGCCCTTCCGGTGTGGATGACGGTTCTTTCAACCAGGACAACTACAACGGTGTCCTGAAGTTTATCGAAGAGAATCCTAATGCAACCGTAACTCCCATTCGTGAGGAGACCGGTGACAGCGCAGCAGCTGTGCAGGCAGTCGCTGATGTAGTCGCTGACTATGATGTAATTGTATGCTGTGGTTTCCAGTTCGCCGGTATCGGCAACCTGGCACAGGAGAATCCGGATACCAAGTTTATCCTGATCGATTCCTGGCCTACCATTGACGGCACCGAAGTAACTGCAGATCAGGTGATCGACAATGTATATGCTGCTTACTATGCTGAGCAGGAGAGCGGTTTCTATGCAGGTATGGCTGCAGCACTGTCTACCACAACCGGTAAGGTTGCAGTTGTTAACGGTATTGCATATCCTTCCAATGTGAACTATCAGTACGGATTTGAGTGCGGCGTGAAGTATGTGAACGGTACCGAAGGCATGAATGTAGAAGTAGTAGAACTTCCTTCTTACGCAGGTACTGATGTCACCGGCGCAAATGTAGGCGGTAACTATGTAGGTAATTTCTCCGATGAAGCTACCGGTAAGGTACTGGGCAACGCTCTGATCGCTGAAGGCGTAGATATCCTGTTCGTAGCAGCAGGCGGTTCCGGTAACGGTGTATTCACCGCTGCTAAGGAAGCTGATGGTGTTAAGGTAATCGGTTGCGATGTTGACCAGTATGATGACGGTGCAAACGGTGACAGCAATATCGTTCTGACCAGTGGTCTGAAGGTGATGCATGATACTGTTTATAACGTACTGAACGAAGTAAAAGATGGTTCTTTCAAGGGCGCTAATGTGACTCTGACCGCAGCAGATGATGCTACCGGTTTCGTAAGTGAGGAAGGCAGATGCCAGCTCACTGCAGATGCTATTGAGAAAATCAAAGCAGCACAGGCTCTGTTAAAGGAAGGCAAGATCGTTCCTGCGGCAAACTTTAACGGTGTAACTCCGGAGACCTTTACCTGGTAGGAAGTATGAATTCACAAGAAGGTGATGGTGCGTAAACTGTCACCTTCTTCTTGTTTTTGCAATAAAAAACAGTAACTATTCCGTATTTTCTTCGCTAATTCAGGAACATTATCCAGGCTGTGAATAGTTACAAAAAGTACAGAAATGAGGATGAACATGTCGGAATATATTGTTGAGATGAAACACATCACCAAACGTTTCCCCGGAATCGTTGCAAATGACGATGTAACGATTCAGATCAAAAAGGGTGAGATTTTTGCTCTTCTGGGAGAAAACGGTGCAGGTAAATCCACCTTGATGAGTATGCTGTTCGGAATGTATGAGCCGGATGAAGGAGAAATCTATATCCGTGGGGAAAAGGTAAAACTCGAATCGCCCAATCATGCCACCAAACTGAATATCGGTATGGTGCACCAGCATTTCAAACTCGTATCCAACTATACGATCGCAGAAAACATTGTCATGGGTATGGAACCGGTGAAAAAGGTATTGGGCTGTATTCCTGTGGTAGATATGAAAAAGGCCAATCAGGATATCCGTGATCTTTCCGAAAAGTACGGACTGGCAGTCAATCCCACCGACGTGATCAGCGATATCAATGTCTCTACCCAGCAGAGAGTTGAGATTCTGAAGATGCTTTACAGAGAAGCAGAGATCCTCATTTTCGATGAACCGACGGCGGTTCTGACGCCGCAGGAGATTGATTTCCTGTTAGACATTATTAAATCACTGAGGGATGATGGCAAGACCATTATCCTGATTACACACAAACTGGAAGAAATCAAGCGGATCGCGGACAGATGTGCGATCTTAAATCGCGGAAAACTGATCGATATTATGGATGTGGCAACCACATCCACAAAAGTCATGGCTAATAAAATGGTAGGCCGTGAGGTTAACTTTGAAACAGAAAAAGAAACGGCGAAACCGGGAAAGACAATACTTAGCATAGATCATCTGAATGTCTATAATAAACAGGATTTTCAGGTGGTGAAGGATGTGTCTCTGGAAGTGCATTCCGGAGAGATCGTAGCGATCGCCGGTGTAGCGGGCAACGGACAGGTAGAGATCGCAGATGCCATTGCGGGACTGGTTCCGGTGCGTTCCGGCAGAATCCTGTTAAACGGCAGAGATATTACGAATCTGTCCATCAGAGAACGAACCGCAGAGGGAATATCTTATATTCCCGAGGACAGACAGAATTACGGATTGGTTATGGACTTTACTCTTTCGGAGAATCTGGCTCTTCGCAACTATTATAAGGAGCCGTTCTGCCATAAAGGAGTATTAGACCAGAAGACATTTGAAGATAACAGTGAAAAACTGATCGATAAATACGATATCCGGAGCGGTCAGGGCAGTAAGACTGTGGTACGTTCCATGAGCGGCGGTAATCAGCAGAAAGCGATCATTGCCAGAGAAGTGGAACAGGATTCCTCTCTGATGATCTTTGTTCAGCCTACCCGCGGACTGGATATCGGTGCGATAGAGAATATTCATAAACAGATCATTGCAGAGAGAGATAAAGGCAAAGCAATTCTTCTGATTTCTCTGGAATTGGATGAAATCATGAACTGTGCGGATACGATTGCAGTTATTTATAACGGAAGCATACAGAAGATCGCCAAAGCCAGCGAACTGACCACCAATGAGGTCGGTGAGTTTATGATGGGCGTAAAAAAACAGGAGAAGGAGGCTTAAGACCATGAAAAAAATGACAAAATTCTGGAATGCAGTAAAAATCCCCCTTCTTGCGATCCTTTGCAGCCTTGTCGCAGGCGGTGTGATCATCGCGGTGACAGGCTCCAATCCTTTTAAGGCCTATTATGCATTGCTACAGGGAAGCGGACTGGCTCCCAAGTCTTCTTATGCAAGCTATAAGAGCATGCTGACTGACTTCATGAGCTATGTGAATTACTTTACTCCTATGATATTTGCCGCACTGGCAGTGGCGGTGGCGCTGCGCGCCGGACTTTTTAATATCGGTGTCTCCGGACAGATGCTGGCAGCCGGATTTACCGCAAGTATTGTAGTGGGATACAGCAGCTTAAATGCAGTCCTGGCAAAGCCCCTTGTAATCATCATCGGACTGATCGTCGGCGGACTGGTCGGAGCGTTGATCGGTTTCCTGAAGTATAAGTTTAATATTAACGAAGTTGTATCTTCCATTATGCTGAATTACACGTTCCAGTATGTGATCAGCTTTTTTATCAATACATTCTTCGTGGATCCGGTATCCAGACAGTCAAAAGAGATTTCTGCGGCTTCCAGACTGACACTGATGGATACTGTGGTAGGAAATCTGAAGATGGACATTCCACTCGGTATTATCCTGGCACTGATCACGGTAGTGGCTGTGTGGTTTTTACTTGAAAAAACAAAGCTTGGTTATGAACTGAAGGCAGTAGGCTTTTCCAGAAGTGCGGCAAAATATGCAGGTATTAAAGTCGGAAAAAGCATGGTATTGTCCATGACAATCTCCGGAGCACTGGCAGGACTCGCCGGTGTGACCTATTATCTGGGCTATGTGGGATCGATTCAGCCGAAGGTATTGATCAGTACCGGATTCGATGCCATTGCAGTGTCACTGCTTGGTAACAATCATCCGTTCGGTATTGTGTTCTCTACGATGCTGATCACCCTGATCAGTAAGGGAAGCACCTACATGAAATCCGCAGCCGGTGTGGATGCGGAGATTGCATCGGTCATTACCGGTATTATTTTGCTGTTCAGTGCATGTAACGCTTACATTAAGTGGAAAATGGAACGAAACAGAAGAGAAAAGACGAATAAGACAAAGGAGGACAAATAAATGGATATTGTGATCATTGATGGTTTATCCTTTGCGCTGCCTTTATTTATCATGGCGATCGGCGGCATCTATTGTGAAAAATCCGGCGTGACCATGCTTGCCGTGGAAGGCTTGCAGGGATTCGGCGCTTTTGTCGGTGCTTTTGTGGCGGTTGCCATAGCAGGTAATTTTTCCGGAGATTCTCCGGTGCCGTTCTATATTGCCATGGTGATGGCTGCTGTGGGCGGAAGCGTGTTTGCTTTGATCCATGCGCTTTTGTGTCTGAAATTCAAAGCAAATCAGGTCATCAGCGGTGTGGTAGTCAATATTCTGGCAATGGCATTGACGGCATATCTGACGAAGCTTTTGAACCGTGTGGTGTTCGGAGCAACTTCCGATAAATTTGTCCTGACGGTATCTTCCAGAATCACTGTGCCCGGAATCTCCAAAATCCCGGTACTGGGCGCTTTGTTTACGAATTTATATCCGTTTGAGATCGTAATCGTGGTAGTGGCATTTGTTGCATGGTTTGTGATGTACAAGACGCGCTTCGGTATGCATCTGCGTGCCTGCGGTGACAATCCGCATGCAGTCGATGCGGCCGGAAGACAGGTAGGACAGATCCGTCTGGCAGCTATCATGATCTGTGGTGCGTTGTCCGGACTGGGCGGTATCTGTTTTGCCTATTCCATTTCCGCAAACTTTTCTTCCAACATTTATGTAGGCTATGGTTATCTGGCAATTGCTGCACTGATCTTCGGTAACTGGCGTATTCTGCCGACCTTGGGAGCATGTCTGTTATTCGGATTTGCCAGATCCGGTGGTTATCGTCTGGTACAGGTATTGCAGATGCCCAGCAGTTATCAGGATCTGGTGATGATTCTGCCTTATGTACTGACGCTATTACTGTTGGTATTTTTCTCCAAACAAAACGGTGCGCCGAGAGCATTGGGTGTGATCTACGACAAGGGTGCGAGGTAATGAATGCAATAAAAAAGAGAAAGCAGATTGCTTTCTCTTTTTTATTATCTAAGCTGAAAATGGGACTCGAACCCACGACCCCTTCATTACGAGTGAAGTGCTCTACCAACTGAGCTATTTCAGCGGACTAGGTTATTATATATGTTCTTCGGAATTTTTGCAACTGTAAAATTTATTATTTTGCAAAGATTACTACAAATGCCTGTAAATTATGTAGGAGACTGTAAGGCAGGATGCCTTGCAGAACTCCGAAATTGGGCACTCACAGACAGGAATTACTTACCTGAAGGGAAAATGATAACTTGGTTTCAGCAACGGTGCTTTTTACTGTAATGCTCCAAAGATTGTGTCAGCAGATAGAGCAGCATGGCAATCACACACAGCAACAGGATAGAACTAATTACCATATCCAACTGGAACACCTGGGACCCGTAGATGATCAGGTAGCCTAAGCCTCGCCTGGCAGCCAGAAATTCTCCGATAATGACGCCGACCAACGATAAGCCGATATTGACTTTGGTCGTACTGAGCAAAGTCGGAATGGAGCCGGGAAGCACCACTTTGAAAAAGATGTCTCTGCGATTTCCGCCCAAAGTGCGGATCAGAATCTCTTTTTCAGGATCTACCTGATGAAAAGCGGTATAGAAACTGATAATAGATCCAAAGACAGCTACGGAGATTCCGGCGATGATAATGGTATTGATTCCGGTGCCCAGCCAGACGATGAACAGAGGAGCCAGGGCGGATTTCGGGAGACTGTTGAGCAATACCAGGTAAGGTTCCAGAATTTCTGACAGATGCCTGGAGAACCATAGTAACGTGGACATAAGGAGACTTACGAAGAATACCAACAGGAAACTCAGAATCGTCTCCAACAGGGTAATACCGATATGCAACGGCAGGGAACGCGTGGTCCATAATTCTTTCAGACACAGGATGACTCTATGCGGACTTGAGAAAAAGAAACTGTCGATCCAGTTTAAATCCGCGCTGATTTCCCACAATAGCAGGAAAACACCCAACAGAAAGAAACGTAGGAAAGAGATCTGTCTGTGGTGGCTTTTGTGCTCGTGAAGATATTGTTCCTGATTGGTCTGCGTCTGTCTGGCTTTAGGTTTCATCGGTCAATTCCTCCCATAGTTTTTTGAAATAATAGGGAAACTCCGGTGCATTTCTGGCAGCTAACGGAGAATCATCCTGTAAAGTAAGGCGGATCGGCAGTACGGCTTTGATTGTTGCGGGACGGCTGGAAAGCACATAGACTTTATCCGCCAGGCTGATGGCTTCGGACAGATCATGGGTTACGATGATCATGGTTTTTCCGGCTTTCCGGATCAGATGACAGATATCTGAAGATACCATGAGCCTCGTCTGGTAGTCCAGCGCGCTGAACGGTTCATCCAACAGCAAAAGCTGTGGATCCAGAGCAAGCGTCCGAATCAGAGCAGCTCGTTGTTTCATACCTCCGGACAACTCTGAAGGACGTTTGTTTTTAAATTGTTCCAATCCATAGTCTGATAATAATTGATTTACACAAGCAATGCGTTCCGGGGTGAGTGTGTGATGAATTTCCAGACCTAATGTGACATTCTGGAAAATGGTGCGCCATTCAAATAAATGATCATGCTGCAACATATAACCGATGCGCGGATAGTGGAGAGAACCGTCCGGATTATTGACGACGATGGTTCCTGTCTCGGGAGCCATCAGGCCTGCGATAATCGACAGCAGAGTGGATTTGCCGCAGCCGCTGGGACCTACCAATGCGACAAATTCCCCTTCCTTTACCGCAAAGGAGATATCCTTTATGGCACCGGTTTCGCCAGCCAGATTATGATAGGAGTAACCTATATTTTTTAATTCGATAAGAGCTCCCATAAAAAGGCATTCTTCCTTAATGGCAATAGTTATTGTTATAGTATGAATCCAAAATGAAAAAGTGTTTTACAGAGAAAAGAAAGACGGGTAAAGAGAACGGAAAGTGATGAAATTCACTGTATTGCATTAAAGTGACGTTTGTGATATGATTAATTGCAATCAATTTCTGAAAAATAAGCATTTTTGCAGACCTATGATAGAAAAAGAGATGGGAGAACAACCATGGCACAGTTATGGGGAGGACGTTTTACCAAGCAGACAGATCAGCTGGTGTTTGATTTCAATGCGTCCATAACATTTGATCAAAGATTGTTTCACGAGGATGTCACCGGAAGCATTGTACATGCAACGATGCTTGCAAAGCAGGGGATCCTGACCGAGGAAGAACGTAAGAGTATTGTAGACGGACTTACCGGTATTCTGGCAGATGTGGATGAAGGCAGGCTGGCAATCGATGAGACCCAGGAGGATATTCACAGTTTTGTGGAAGCAACATTGATCGACCGCATCGGGGATGCCGGCAAAAAGCTGCATACCGGACGCAGCCGTAACGATCAGGTAGCACTGGATATGCGTCTGTATACCAGAACTCATGTCGCAGCAGTGGATGGGCTTTTGAAAAAGCTCCTGGAAGCAATCTTAGATACCATGGAGAATAACCTGGAGACTTATATGCCCGGCTTTACGCATTTACAGAAGGCACAGCCGATTACGCTGGCACACCATTACGGTGCTTATTTTGAGATGTTTAAGAGAGACAGACAGCGTCTGGCAGATATTTATAAACGTATGAATTACTGTCCGTTGGGAGCAGGTGCACTGGCAGGAACTACCTATCCTCTCGACCGGGAATATACGGCAAGGCTTCTCCGATTTGAGGGACCGACGTTGAACAGTATGGATTCTGTGGCGGACAGAGATTATCTGATTGAGTTTCTGGCGGCTCTTTCCACGATCATGATGCATTTAAGCCGTTTCAGCGAAGAAATTATTATCTGGAATTCGAATGAATATCAGTTTGTGGAACTGGACGATGCTTATTCCACCGGAAGCAGCATCATGCCGCAAAAGAAGAATCCGGATATTGCAGAGCTGGTAAGAGGCAAGACCGGAAGAGTCTATGGTGCCTTGATGGCATTGCTTACCACCATGAAGGGATTGCCGCTTGCCTATAATAAAGATATGCAGGAAGACAAGGAAATGGCTTTTGATGCCATGGATACTGCGGCTGACTGCATTACGCTGTTCACCGGTATGATCCGTACCATGAAGTTCCGTAAGGATCGTATGGCGAAAAGTGCCATGAATGGGTTTACCAACGCAACGGACGCTGCAGATTATCTGGTGGGAAAGGGGGTTCCTTTCCGGGATGCGCACGGTATTATCGGCAGACTGGTATTGTACTGTATTGATAAAAACACATCCATTGATGCATTGAGTCTGGAAGAACTGCGTTCCATCAGCGATAAATTCGATGAGGACATTTACGATGCGATTTCTCTGAAGACCTGCGTGGAGAAACGACTGACCATCGGCGCACCGGGTGCGGAAATGATGAAACAGGTGATTAAGAAACAGAAAGAATATCTGAAAAATGATGCGATAGAGGAGTACCAACAGTCTTTGGAAGACCGTCTTTCCTAAGTGAAAACGGACAGGTCTTTTACAGATAAAAAGGAATTGCACTAAGCTGAGGAGGAAATGAAAAATGAGTGAAAAATTACGTGTGGGTATCCTGGGCGGTACAGGAATGGTAGGACAGAGATTTATCTCCCTGTTAGAGAATCATCCCTGGTTCGAGGTGACAACGATTGCAGCAAGTCCCCGTTCCGCAGGCAAAACCTATGAGGATGCAGTGGGCGAGCGTTGGAAGATGACGACACCCATGCCGGAAGCCGTGAAGAAAATGGTTGTTATGAATGTTAATGAAGTAGAGAAGGTAGCTTCTCAGGTTGACTTCGTATTCAGCGCCGTTGATATGACCAAGGATGAGATCAAGGCTATTGAAGAAGCATATGCCAAGACCGAAACCCCGGTAGTATCCAACAACAGTGCACACAGATGGACTCCGGATGTTCCCATGGTAGTACCTGAGATCAATCCCGAACATTTTAAGATCATTGAGTCCCAGAAGAAGAGACTGGGCACCACCAGAGGATTTATTGCAGTAAAACCGAACTGTTCCATTCAAAGCTATGCACCGGTTCTGACTGCATGGAAAGAATTCGAGCCGTATGAAGTGGTTGCTACCACCTATCAGGCAATCTCTGGTGCCGGTAAGACTTTTAAGGACTGGCCCGAGATGGTAGGCAACATTATCCCGTATATCGGCGGTGAGGAAGAGAAGAGTGAGAAAGAGCCCTTACGTATCTGGGGCAAGATCGAAGGAGACAAGATTGTTCCCGCAACCTCTCCCGTGATTACCTGTCAGTGTATCCGTGTGCCGGTATTGAACGGTCATACCGCAGCGGTATTTGTAAAGTTCCGCAAGAAACCGACCAAAGAACAGCTGATCGAGAAGCTGGTCAGCTTTAGCGGTGAACCGCAGAGACTGGGACTTCCCAGTGCTCCGAAGCAGTTCATCCAGTATCTGGAAGAGGATAACAGACCGCAGGTGGCTCTGGATGTAGAGTTTGAAAACGGCATGGGCATTAGTGTAGGTCGTCTGAGAGAAGACACTGTATATGATTATAAGTTCGTAGGTTTATCGCATAATACCTTACGCGGAGCGGCTGGGGGAGCTTTACTCTGCGCAGAGCTTTTGAAAGCACAGGGTTACATCACCAAAAAATAAAGGGTGAGTGTGGGGTTATGAATGAGTTACACTATCAGCTGGATCTTATGCGCGCAATGAATCAGAAGCTGAGCGCGAGGGAGAAAATGTATCGTCTGTTGTGCGATACCATGGATTATGCGTATGTCTACTATTCCTTTGAAAAGAACACGGTCACAACGTTAGGAAAATGGGAAGAGTTTTTTGACTTTCAGATTCGTGACAGACGGGATTTTGCGAAGTTTCAGGAAATGGTGGACGAACCGTATGTATTGGCACTCAGGGATATGCTGTTTTTGGAAAAAAGCGGACAGGAGACTTCTTCGGTAGAATGTATGCTGAAGGGGAAAAAGGCCTGGCTGCAATTTTCCTGCAGAATATTTTATGAAGATGGGCGACCTGCAGATCAGATTATTGTGGTACAAAATATCACAAAACAGAAGACGCAGAACGAAGAACTTCTTTATATGGCGTACTATGACGGACTTACGGGTTTGTATAATCGTAATTATTTTGTGCGTCTGTTGTCGGATTTTTTACGCCGCGCGAAAGAAGACAACCGGCTGGTCAGTGTGCTTGTAATCGATATTGATGATTTCCGCAAGGTGAACGACGGCCTGGGCATTGTAGCCGGGGATGAACTGGTACAGCAATTCGGCTCTTTCCTGAAGGAATTTAATAATGACGATGTCATCGTATGCCATTTGACCAGTGATGTATACTGTATGGCAATCTATGATCCCTGCGGCAGCAAGAGTGTGGAACATATCTATAAAGAGATCGTCAACCGTACCAAAGAGCCGTTTTACCTCGTGGGAGGACAGGTCTTAAATATTACTGTCAGTATCGGTGTTGCCGAATATCCGGAGGCTGCGGCTTCTGCGTTGGAGCTGATCAACTGTGCGGAAATTGTAATGTTTAAAGGAAAGTCTCTCGGCAGGAACCGGATTCAGTATTTTGATACACCGATTTTGAATGACTTCCTGAAAAATGTAGAACTGGACAGCAAATTAAAGGAAGCTGTATTTGAAAATAATTTCCTGATGTATTATCAGCCGCAGTATTATGCCGGCAATCAGAAGCTGCGCGGTGTGGAGGCATTGATCCGTTGGAAAGACGGAAACGGCAGAATGATCAGCCCAGCAAAATTTATCCCGATTGCAGAGAAAAACGGTACGATTATTCCTATAGGCAACTGGGTACTGGAACAGAGTATTAAGACCTTTTCCGGTTGGAGAGATCGTTATGGTGTGCCGTTTGTATTGTCCGTAAATATTTCCGCACTGCAATATGAGAAGGAAGATTTTGTGGATTCGCTTCTCTATATGATACATAAGTATGAGGTATCTCCGGGAGAAATCGAGCTGGAGATTACGGAGAGTATACTGATCGATGATTTTGATGCCGTCACCGCGAAAATGCAGCAGCTGAAAGAATACGGAATCCGCATTTCACTGGATGATTTCGGAACGGGATTTTCATCCTTGTCCTATTTGAAAAAACTGCCGATCAATACGCTGAAGATCGATAAATCCTTTACAGATACCCTGTTGACGGACTCGGCGACCAGAATTATTACGGAATCCATTGTCAGCATGGTAAAGTCACTTGGCTTCGAATCAATCGCGGAAGGCGTGGAGGAAGAACAGCAGTATAAGTATCTGCGTGCGATCGGCTGTGACATCATACAGGGATATCTGTTCGGAAAACCTCTGCCGGAAGAGGAAATAGAACATTTGCTGCAGAAGATTTATTAAAATCGCAAATTTAATGAGATGATAGACAGAGAGTCGTTATAATGACGGCTCTCTGAAACGCTTATAGGGAAAATAACGAAATACAATTTTCCAACAAGGCACACAACAGTATAACAGGTCATAAAAAAGAAAGGCATTACGTGGGTAAAAATTTATTTATTGCAGAGAAACCCAGCGTTGCACGAGAATTCGCCAACGCTTTAAAATATAATATGAGATCCAAAGACGGATATTTAGAGTCGGAGGAAGCGATTGTTACCTGGTGTGTCGGACATCTGGTGACCATGAGCTATCCGGAAGTGTATGATGAAAAATTCAGGCGTTGGAGCTTTGACACCCTTCCCTTTTTACCGAAGGAATTTAAGTACGAAGTCATAGAGAATGCCAAAAAGCAATATACGATCGTAAGTTCCCTGCTGAACCGACCGGATGTGACGACGATTTATGTCTGTACCGACTCCGGACGTGAGGGAGAATATATCTATCGCCTGGTAGAGCAGATGGCCGGCGTGCATGGCAAAGAGCGGAAACGTGTGTGGATCGATTCACAGACGGAGGAAGAAATTCTGCGTGGAATCAAAGAAGCAAAGGATCTTTCAGCGTATGATAATCTGGGAAATGCGGCATATCTGCGTGCCAAGGAAGACTATCTGATGGGGATTAATTTTTCCAGGGCATTGACGTTAAAGTATGGACGCACGGTGAAAGAGTATCTGAAGAGAGACCGGGCGGTGATTTCGGTCGGCCGTGTTATGACCTGTGTGCTTGGCATGATTGTGAACAGGGAGCGTGAGATCCGTTCGTTTACCAAGACCCCGTTTTATCGTGTGATCGGTAACTTTAAGTTGCAGGAGAAACCGTTTACCGCAGAGTGGAGAGCGGTGGAAGGATCCCAATATTACAATTCCCCGGCATTATACAAGGAAAACGGTTTTAAGAAAAAAGAAGATGCCGAGCATTTGATTACAATGCTGACAGAAGAACCGGCAGGGCCGGTGACCGTGACCGGCATCGAGAAAAAAAAAGAAAATAAAAATGCACCGCTTTTGTATAATCTGGCGGAATTGCAGAATGACTGCTCCAAATATTTCAAGATCAGTCCGGATGAGACGCTTCGTATTGTGCAGGAATTGTATGAGAAAAAGATGACGACTTATCCCCGAACGGATGCCAGAGTATTGTCCACCGCAGTGGCAAAGGAGATTCATAAAAATATCGGCGGACTTCGGAATTATGCACTTGCGGCACCTTTTGCCAAAGAAGTGCTCGAACAGGGCAGCTATAAGAATATTGCGAAGACCCGTTATGTGAATGATAAACAGATTACGGATCATTATGCGATCATTCCGACAGGACAGGGACTGAATAACCTGGCCGGGCTTACCCCAACTTCGGCCAAAGTGTACGAGATCATTGTGCGGAGATTTTTAAGTATTTTCTATCCGCCGGCTGTCTATCAGAAGTTTTCACTGACTGTAAAAGTGAAGGAGGAAAGCTTTTTTGCAAGCTTTAAGGTGCTGGTACAGGAAGGCTATCAGAAAGTAACGGCGTTTTCTTTTAAGAAGGATAATCCGGCTCCCAAGGAGGAGAAGGAAGGAGAAAACGAAAGTGCAGATGAAAAATGCGATGCAGAGCTTACGAATCTGTTACTGCATTTGAAAAAAGGTGATGCGTTGTCGGCGGACTCTTATGAAATCAAGGAAGGTGAGACTTCGCCGCCCAAACGTTACACGTCGGGAAGTATCATTCTGACGATGGAAAATGCCGGACAGTTTATCGAAGACGAAGAACTCAGAGCGCAGATCAAAGGAAGCGGTATCGGCACCAGTGCTACCAGAGCCGAGATTTTGAAAAAGCTTGTAAATATCGAATATCTGGCTTTGAATAAAAAGACCCAGGTATTGACGCCGACCCAGATGGGGGAGATGATTTATGATGTTGTATCGGATTCCATCAAACCGCTCTTGAATCCGGCACTGACCGCAAGCTGGGAAAAGGGACTGACGATGGTGGCGGACGGTGTGATCACACCGGAAGAATACATGAAAAAGCTTACGGATTTCGTCGGCAGGCGAACGGTTGCCGTGCGCGGACTGAACAATCAGGGGGTGCTATGGAGACAGTTCCAGGCGACAGAAAACTTTTATCAGAAGAAAACAAAATAATGAAAATGCAAGGCAAACAAATTTTTTAAACGTTTATCAGTGAAAAACTATAGCTTAAATAGAAAAAGAGCAAATGGTGCAAAAATATGCACAGAAAAGAGGTCTTTTATGGAAAACATTACCATTGAAAATCTGTATGATCTGACAGAAACCATTGCTGCCGATCTGTTCACAGAGGCAGAGTTTCCCTGGGAGGTACTGCCCAGAATTCATGATTTCATTTTGGAACTCGGCAAGAGACTCCCGGAGGAAATATTTGAAAAAAGAGGTGAAGACATCTGGGTGGCAAAGAGTGCGAAAGTAGCCCCCACAGCCTGCCTGAACGGACCGCTGATCATTGATGAAGAAGCAGAGATCCGCCACTGCGCATTTGTCCGCGGCAATGCCATTGTAGGAAAAGGTGCAGTAGTCGGCAATTCCACAGAGCTTAAAAATGTAGTGCTTTTTAATAAAGTGCAGGTGCCGCATTATAATTATGTGGGAGACAGTATCCTTGGCTTCAAATCTCATATGGGTGCCGGATCCATTACCTCTAATGTGAAGAGTGACAAGACATTGGTGGTTGTAAAGAACGGGGAAGAGAAGATCGAGACCGGACTGAAGAAGATGGGAGCCATGCTGGGTGACCATGTAGAAGTCGGCTGCAACAGCGTGCTGAATCCGGGCACCGTAATCGGACGCAATTCGAATGTATATCCGACTTCCTGCGTCAGAGGTGTGATCCCTGCCGGACATATTTTCAAAAGACCCGGAGAAATTGTAGCAAAAGCGTAATCGAATCGGGAGTAAATGCACTTTTCAAAGGATTACACAACATTGAAAAAATAAATGGATAATATCTAATGCATCGATGAAATCAGGTTGACGAATGTCCTTTTATGGGTTATGATATTTACCAGTGCAACGCTTTGACGGTTTAAAGCGCCTATGCACTACAGTAAACGAACCGAAAGATTCGCAGAAAAGAGGGCATTTATTATGAAAAAGAAATTATTATCTGTTGTACTTACTGCGGTAATGGCAGCATCTGTTCTGACAGGCTGCGGCAGCACCGATAACGGAACCGCTGCTACCGGCGCAGCACAGAGCGAAGCAGGCGCTTCCACAAATGCAGCTGCTACAGATGGCAAGGTATATAACATCGGTATCTGCCAGCTGGTTGAACATGAAGCTTTGGATGCGGCAACGCAGGGCTTTCAGGATGCATTAAAAGAAAAGCTGGGTGACAACGTAACATTTGATCTTCAGAACGCACAGGGTGAGCAGACCACAGCGACAACCATCTGCAATGGTTTTGTATCTGACGGTGTAGATCTGATTCTTGCAAATGCTACTTCTCCTTTACAGAGTGCAGCAGCAGCTACTACCTCGATTCCTATTCTGGGTACTTCTGTTACCGATTATGCAACTGCACTGGAGATTTCCGACTGGTCCGGTGCTACCGGCAGAAATATTTCCGGTACTTCCGATCTGGCTCCCATTGAAGAGCAGGAAGCTATGTTAAAAGAGCTGTTCCCGGAGGTAAAGCAGGTTGGTCTGTTATATTGTTCCGCAGAAGCTAACTCTCTGTATCAGATTCAGCTGTTCGAGGCTGCACTGGACAAAGACGGTATTGCTTATAAAGAGTATGCCATCGCTGATACCAACGAGGTTCAGTCTGTTACCACCGCAGCTGCCGGTGAGTGCGATGTACTGTATATCCCTACCGACAACACACTGGCATCTGTAACCGAGACCGTATACAATGTAGTGGCTCCTGCCAAGATTCCTGTAATCGCAGGCGAAGAGGGCATCTGCAACGGTTGTGGCGTAGCAACTTTATCCATCAGCTACTATGATCTGGGATATGCTACCGGTGAGATGGCATACGAGATTCTGGCTGAGGGCGCAGACATCACTACCATGGATGTACGTTATGCTCCCAATGTTACCAAGAAGTACAATGCTAAGATCTGTGAGGAACTTGGTATCACCGTTCCCGATGATTATGTTGCAATCCAGTAATTTAAATAGTATTAAGAATCAGGCAATATAAGTAACATTGCATTTTATGGCAATAGCAAAGATATTGCATTCGAATACCGGCAGATTGAAAGCAGATATTCTGAAATGTAAAACAAAATATACTTCGATAGGGATAGCACAGATTACGGCGCTATCCCTATCCGAAGTTTTAGGAGGAAAAAGAAATGTCTTACTTTATGTCACTGAATCCCCTTTCCCTGTTCAGGGCAATGCCGGGATCCATAGCACAGGGAATGATCTGGGGAGTCATGGCACTGGGAGTCTATATTACGTTCCGACTGCTGGATTTTGCGGATCTGACCGTGGACGGTTCCATTGCCACCGGAGCAGCGGTATCTGTGATGCTGATTCGTGCAGGAGTATCACCAATTGTTACATTGCCCATTGCCTTTCTGGCAGGAGCATTGGCCGGAATGGTAACGGGACTTTTGAATACCGCACTGGGAATCCCCGGAATCCTGGCAAGTATCCTGACCCAGATTTCGTTATATTCCATTAATCTGAATATTATGGGTAAGGCAAATCAGCCGGTCAGTGTAGATAATTATCCGTTGGTAGTATCCTTACGATATGTGACGGACGGTTCTGCAAGCAGACTGATCTTTTTCCTTGGCATGATCGTATTTTTACTGGTGCTGATTGCTGTAATGTATTGGTATTTCGGCACGGAGCAGGGACATGCCATTCGTGCTACCGGATGTAACGGCAATATGGCAAGAGCACAGGGAATCAATACCAACTTTATCAAAGTGCTGGCACTAATGATCTCTAATGGTCTGGTTGGACTGTGTGGTGCATTGTACGGACAGTTCCAGGGAGCTTCTGATGTCAACATGGGACGAGGTGCCATCGTTATCGGTCTGGCGGCCGTGATCATCGGTGAAGTTCTCTTTGGCAAATTTGCAAGCAAGAGAAAACTTGCCTTTGCATTTACACTGGCTTCCGTCATTCTCGGAGCTGTGATTTATTACATGGTATATCAGTTCGTATTGTGGCTGAAGATGCCTTCAGAGGATATGAAATTGTTCTCCGCTATCGTAGTTGCCATTTTCCTGGCAATTCCTTACTTGAAGGAGAAGAGAACACTTCGGAAAGGAGCGTCAAAATAATGGCTTACGCATTGGAGATACAGGAGATACATAAAGTATTTAACAGAGGGACAATCAATGAAAAGGTAGCACTGAATGGTGTGAACCTGAATCTGAATCCAGGAGACTTTGTAACGATTATCGGCGGTAACGGCGCCGGTAAATCTACCACACTGAATGCAATCGCCGGTGTATGGCCGACTGATTCCGGTAAGATTATCATTGACGGCACGGATATCACAAGCCTGCCGGAGCACAAGAGAGCAAAATACCTGGGAAGAGTATTCCAGGATCCTATGACCGGAACCGCAGCTACTATGGATATTGAAGAAAATATGGCGATTGCCTTACGCCGTGGTGAGAAGCGCACGCTTCGTTGGGGAGTATCCAAAGAAGACAGAGAATTGTTCCGCGAGAAATTGCAGACGCTTGGTCTGGGACTGGAAGACCGCATGACCAGTAAAGTGGGGCTTTTGTCCGGTGGTCAGCGTCAGGCAATTACACTTCTTATGGCAGCTTTAAAGCAGCCAAAGCTGTTACTTTTGGATGAGCATACCGCAGCACTGGATCCCAAGACCGCAGCCAAGGTTCTGGAGATCAGTGACAAGATTATTGCAGAGAATCATTTGACTGCAATGATGGTTACTCATAACATGAAGGATGCCATTGTCCATGGTAATCGCCTGATCATGATGCATGAAGGCAAAGTGATCTATGATGTGGCCGGTGAAGAAAAGAAGAACCTTCAGGTAAAGGATCTGCTCGCTAAGTTCGAAGAAGTCAGCGGCGGAGAATTTGCGAATGACCGTATGATGCTTGCATAAGAAACCTATGACACGCTGTCGAAAAAATCTGGCAGCGTGTTTTTGTAACTTGAAAGTTAGTGAAGCAAATATTTTTCTATATTCCACGCAGATGGCTGACTATTTTTAGTCGGGATGCTTTTATGGGCACAGAAGATAAAAAAATTCTCCTGTGCCCTTGGCGTTTGAAAAGAAGGGTACAGAGAATGAAAAAGTCTTCCCTGTACCCTTAGCGTTTGAAAAGAAGGGTACAGCGGAGGAAAAAATCTTCCCTGTGCCCTTGGTGTTTGAGAAGAAGGGTACATCGGAACAAAAAGTCTTCCCTGTACCCTTTGGAGTTTGAAAAGAAGGGTACAGAGG
>ERZ1034844.439-NODE-439-length-23026-cov-39.478516_pt1 | contig 23026 bp, 17 predicted proteins | sample MGYA00520594_ERZ1034844 | MGnify/ENA primary metagenome ERZ1034844 (study PRJEB33766, sample SAMN09781733) | gut metagenome | biome: gut microbiome | host: Homo sapiens | place: Madagascar | study: EMG produced TPA metagenomics assembly of the PRJNA485056 data... | reverse complement strand
CATATGCTAACGCATATGGATCCTTCACTTCGCAGTCGTGGCGCAGAAGTCGGGATTCGCAGTCGGCAGTGCCGACTCCACTGACGGGCAAGTATCGTCGGGTGCCAGCCGAGGTCTCGGGTTTTTGCAAACATAGTTTGCAATGCAAGTTAACTTGCAGAATCCCGACCACGAAAAAAAGTCCCTGCGGGACTTTTTGGCGCAGAAGTCGGGATTCGAACCCGAGGTGGCTTTCACCACACCCGCTTTCCAAGCGAGCACATTAGACCGCTCTGACACCTCTGCCTAAACTTTGCCATTATATCACGAACACAAACGCTTTGCAACTTTTTTGGATATTTGAAAAAAATGTTTTCAATACTATTGTTAAAAAAAATATGTGCACTTGCACATATTTTTGTTATTAAGTTATTTTTCTTGTCCTTCGTTTTGTTTACGATGCCTTTGTTTTTCAATCGCAGCATCGAGTGCTTTGACATATTTGTCGCCAAATTTTTTATACATGAATTGTTGCCAGTCATCATGATATTCTTTTTCCATGTGTAAAATGTCATAGCAATCAAAATCTGTCAATGCAAGTGTTGTGCCCATATAATAAGGAGTGTTGTCGCAAAAATAACCTATGCCTGAATAATTCAAAACTTGTTGATATAAATCTTTTTGTAATTTTGTAGGTTTGCACGAAATCAAAACAAGTGCGTCTCCGTCTTTGTTTAATTTTATATCTGGCATTTCTTGTTTTGGTTCATATCCAATTTTTTTAATGAAATCCATTAGTTCTTTTTTTGAAAGTTTTTCAATAAACACTCTTCTCACCCTCCAACTATAAAATTATTATAGCATACGCAGAGCCTTTATGTCAATATGAGAGATTTTTGGCTAATTCCTAAATATTCGTGCAACCAAAACAGACATGTCGTCAAGCGCCACTCCTTTGCAGTTTTCAACTGCCTTTTTGATGATTGCATCTGCTAATTCCTGAGGATTTAGTGCAGAGTTTTCAAAAATGAATGCAGAAAGGTCTTTTTCAGACATGAATGAGTCGCTTACTCCATCCGTGCAAAGAACAATAAAATCGTCTTTTGCCAGAACAACTTTTTTATTATAAGGCTGAATGTCTCCCACAATTCCAATCGGCAAAGCACTTCCCTCAACAATATCCATTTTGCCATCGCGTTTGATAAAACCGCAAGGTGCTCCAAGCTTGATGAGGTCCGCAGTGCCGTCACGAAGGTTGACCACACACATATCAAGAGCAGAAAAAATTTCATCACTCCCAATTGAGAGAAGTTTGTTCACGCACGAAAGAATCGTATCACTGTCAAAGCCGGCTTTATAAAAATTTTCAACAAGCCCCATTGCAAGATTGCTCGCACGCTCCGCTTTCACACCACTTCCCATGCCATCACAAAGAGCGAGCATAAATTTGTCATTTTCAATTCGAATAACCGAGAATGAATCCCCACTGATTTCACTTCCAGTTTTTGTTTGTGTTGCGTTGCCAAACACAACATCATATTTTGGTGCAGTGGCAAGAGATATCACAATCCACCCCGCCTTTGGTGCTTGCATTGAACCAGACACCTTCATTTTGCAGCCACAAACCTTGCCAACAATTTTTTCAATTTTTTCAATATCCAAGCAATCTTCTCGCACAATAACAGTTGCTGAAACAATGTCATAGTTCTGTTCATAAATCACAACATCTGACGTAATTATGTTGTTTATTGAAAGCTCATCAGCAATTTTATTTTCGCGTCCTGCATCAAAAGAAATATTGTTTGACACTTCTTTTGAAAGCGATTTCATAATTTTTGATATGCCGCCAAGTTGCTCCGCAACCAAAACCTTGCTTGCGTCAATATTTGTCATAACTTGAGCGTATTTTTTGTATTGTTCGCAAAGTTCGTTCGTGTTTGCAATAATTTGTGATGTTTTTGGGCATCTTGCGAGGAGATTTGGCGGAATATCCAAAACTCCAACTCGCCCACGCTCATATGCAATCGTGACAAAATCGTCAAAAAGTTTGCTTGTTTCTTCCGCTTTTGCACGATGACAAGTGTTTATTTCAGGACAGCCCTCACAAGAGCGTTCTTTGACTTCTTGCACAAGATATGCTTGAGCGTCTTCTTTTGAAAGCCCTCCCTTTATCATTGAACAAAAAACTTTGTTCATCTCTGAAAAAACGTCTCCCAACTCTCCAAGCCTTCGCGACAGATGCTCGCGGTTTCGATTAACTATGTTTCGCATCGCAAGCCTATCTGCAGAAGTTGAAAAGAATCCAGAAAGTTCAGAAATGACAGAGTTTGGAACAACAAGAAAAATCAACGCACCCAGAAGAACAGGAAGACCATTAATCCATGAATACTGACCATATATTCCAAAATAAAAACCAAGTGCCGCCTCAATGGCAAGAAGTCCAACAACTGGCAAAAATCTGTTTTTGAATTTAAATACACAAACAACCAGCGCCCATATAACAAAAACACAAGCATATGTTGACTGATTTGCTGCAAGCATTGCACCCGCTCCCATAACTGCCGACACAACCAAAGTTGTCAAATTATCAAAACAAAAACATACGAGCAAAATTGCAACAGCAGCAAAAAGTTTGATAAGTTCAAAACCATAAATATTGAGAGTGGCCATGCCACACGACAGCGCCAACAGAACAACTCCTCCACAAATGATTTCAGTTGATGTCAATTTGCTTGCAAATCCACGAATAATAATTGCCTCAAAAAATTTTATAGTGGCAAAGAAAAACAGAATTCCAAGGACAACAGAAATTATTGGAAACAAAAACATTCCGCTTTGAGATATTGCAAAGTAAAGATAGCAAGTTTGTGAAATCAAAGCATATATCGCCATAAGCCATGACTTGATTGGTTTTTTAAATTTCAAATGCAAGTAGTAGCAAATAATCATAAACACACTTGTCACTCCCGCACACAAAAGTGTGATAAGCGAAAACGACGCAAGATATGATGCAACAATAAAACTCGATCCCAAAATCAACGGATTGAAACTACACCAACACATCGCATACAAAAATGAAAAAGCAAAAGGATAAACCTCGCCATTAATTCCCGCTCGATTTAGTATGTAAAACGCAAAAAATATCAAAAAATAGCGAAAAAATATAAAAAATTTGGTTTTTTGAGCATTTTTCGGCTTAAAATTGTTAATTTTATCAATATTATTTTCAATGGCAACACTTTGTTTTTTCATTTTGACCTCAAAACAATGTTATCAAACAACCACATTTTTTGTTAGGTCTTTTCTGTGTGTTTTTGTCGAATTAGTAATTCATATGTCACAAAAGTTAAAATAAGGGGCGAATAGAATAAATGTGCTCAGTTTTTATTACAATAAAATATTTTTATAATTCGTTACTTAAATTACAACAAAGCCCTCAGATAATCTAAGGGCTTTGTTTATATAACTTTTATAATCTTGTTTATGTTTAGTTGCTTAAAGAGAAAAGTCTACGCAATCACATCCATCGCCATCATAATCACCAGCGGCATAGCAACCACAAAAGTCATCATCAGAGCACAATGAGTTTTCAAACATACTAGATGCCTTTATTAAAATTTTCATATTTACACCTCCACTTTGCTATATATGATTTTACAACAATAAAACTTAAAAGTCAATTATTTAATAATTCAATTTTGTTTTTTAATTTGGATATTAAAAGATCGTATGTAATTTGACAGTCTTTCTTTTTATTAACAATGTTTTGAGGACAACCTCCCAGACACATAGGATAATATACGCATTTGATACATTCTTCTTGAATTGAACTATTTAGTACAAAATTGAGATATTCATCCGTGAAATTTAGGCCACTTTCTATATGTCCAACAGACTTCTCAACATTTCCAATTTCACGTTCACAGTTATAGATATATCCTTGACGATCAATCCCAAAACAAAATAAACTTTTAAAACCGCAATATAATTTTTTCTTTATAGGAATTTGAGTGCTTTCTACTCCTAATGAAGTTAAAAAATTATGAAAATCTAATTTAATTGAATTGAATTCTTCAACTGAATAACAATCTTTAAAATATGGATCTGATATACTTCTTTCTATTCTTCCTAAATACGCAAAAGTGTTTTTCTTGCTTATAACATCCTTTAATTCATTACGGCATAATCGTTTTATATCGTCATAATTTTTGCGATCACAATTCAATCTTAATGAAAGATTGATATAGTTTGATATTATTGGTAAAATATTTAATAGGTGCTTATATTGAATTGACGTTGCATTTTTATATTTACAATAAGTATTTTCACAACCATCCAGCGTTATTTGAATTTTTTTTATTCCACACCCTATTAAATCTATTATTTTAGCTTCATTTATTAATGTCCCATTCGAAATCATCGTAGAATAATATTCAATATTATTTTTGTCACAATAATCAAGTATTTCCTTAGACAAATCACAGATCATGCTAAATTCAAGCATCGGTTCTCCACCAAACCATTGAATTTTCAATTTTTTTATATTTAATTTTTTCACTGATGAAATAATAAAATTTAGGATATTTTCTTTCGTTAATTTTTTTTGAAAGTTAATTTTGTTATTTTCTTGAAAACAATAGTTGCATTTCAAATTACATGAGGCTGTTGGAGCAAAAACAATATGCAATGTATGACTGTTATTAAATTTATAGTAATTTTGATCAAATTGTATTTTATTAAATTCGTTAATACTGCTATTTACAATGAAACCTTGATTGTATAGATTATTTAATTCATTACTATCAAATACCCCATCCTCAAATATTTTTTTATATTCAGATTTTTCAAATGAGCATAATGAATTAGAATATGTATTAAAAACATATATGCAATGATTATACTCAAAATTAATATTATATTTGGAAAATTTATATTCCACATTAACCTCTGTGCGTTTAAAATTCTTTTTTAAAAAAATCAACTCTTGGCTCAAGAAATTTAAATTTATATTCGTTTTCTATCGGTATTAATTCGTAAGCTGATTTAAATATTGATTTCCACTCCCATATCTCATCGGTAAATCCAAAATACGAACTCATCATCTCTGTTCCAGATTGCGCAATAGGATGTATTAATGTCATGGCAGTTCTCACAATGTGAAAGGCGTCAATTATCGCCTGTTTTTGCTCTTCTTTCGTGGGCTCACCATTTGAAAAATTCATCACTTTAGCCCATTCTTTGTTAGCATTCCTCAAATAAACATCAATCAAAGAAATTATTTTATGCATTTCAGCTGAATACATAAATTGTTCATAAGCTAAAATCACATCCAATGAATCCTTTAATGTTTTTTCCGAAACCTCTCCCATTGGCATGACACCTTCAAAATTTTTTTGAACAGTGTATAAAATTGATCTAGCCATTCTGTTAAAAATATTATAAAGCAAATCTCCCTGAGCAATTACAGGATCTTTACCTGGCAAATCAGGATCTGTATAAATTTTGGATCTAAACTGAAATTGATTTGTTTCAAGTCCTTGCGCCAAGAAATGCATTTTCAATTGATCAACATTGTAATTATTAAGCAATTCTTCTGCTGTTGGAGCTTTAAATTTGCTAGAACTACTTGCCTTTACATTTTTAAACAATACATGCTTATTAGAAATTATTTTTGGCTTTCTAATTTTTGCATCTTCATTAGTTTGAGCTCTATTAAACGCTTCAAAAAGAGCCGGTTCAACAACAGCATAGAAATAAATATTATCTTCTCCGATAAATTGCCAAACTTCACTATCATCACTGCACCACCAGTCTGTCCATGATGTGTTACTATTAATCGAGTGGAGATAGTAATCAGTAAAAGAAATTGGTGCCCATAAAGATTCTGGCCATACCCAAAATGATTTAATGTTTCCATCCGCAACTTTTGCACTTGCTGGAACTTTCAAGCCCCATTCGACATCTCCTGTCAATCTAAAAGGAAACAAGGCATTGCTGGTTCTGCATCTAATGCCATTTTCCATGAATAATTGTCTAGCAAAATCTCGATCAATTACCGAATTAAATTCAATTTGATATATATTGCCTCTATTAGGAGAAATAAATTTGCATTCAGGTAATTTATTTTTAATATCATAAACCTTATCAATATATTTTTCATTTACATAAAGAACTGGATTTTTTAAAAAATCTTTGATTATTGTTAGCATAAATGGTCTTGATGAGTTTTGTCTGGCGCAATAATCAACCCATTCCTGTAAATAAAATTTAAACTTATCTAAAGGGAAATACCAATTTTTTGCTTTTTTTAATTCGGGTTTAGTATTAGTAATTACGCTTATTGGATTTATTAATTCTGAAGGTTGATATTGATGTCCTAGCGAACATTCATCTGCATATCCATATTCAGATACACACCCCTCTATAGGGCATTTTCCAACGACCTGCCTACCATTCAGAAATTTATTCAATGATGTATCAAAAAATTGTAGTGACTCGTTCAAAGTTACATATCCAAAGTCATGCAATTTGTTAAAAATATTATTCCCCATTTCCTCATGATATTTTGTATAAGGATCTAAACATGAAGCAGCGAACACATTTAAACTTATGTCATATTTTTTTAAAGTCCTTTTCTGATCTAAGTGGTGGGAATTAACATATTCTTCAATGGTCCCATTAAATTCACCGTTTTCTTTTGAAATTCTATAACGTTCTTCAATTGGAGAACCAAATCCATCCGTGCCAGATAAAAAAATTACATTATCTTTCCCTATATTGCTTCTCATAAAGCGTGCAAAAACATCAGCCCATATGAAAACCGCCGCCAAATGGCCTATATGAAGTTGCTTGTTACCATTTGGCATGCCCCCCGTAATAACCATTCTTTTAGGCCATTTAGGTCTTTGATTCATTTTTTCATTGTTTAAAATTAATTTAGAATAAATATTCATAAGCTCTCCTAGTAAAATAATAGTAAAGTATAAATCAATTTTAAAACAATGTCAATTCAAACATAATTTTTAACAAAAAAATACACCTCTCGGTGTATTTTAGTCAGCTTGGAAAGGAAGAAGTGCCATAACTCTTGCGCGTTTGATTGCGAGAGCAAGTTCACGTTGGTGAGTTGAGCAAACACCTGTTTGACGACGTGGAAGAATTTTTCCTTTTTCTGTCATGAATTTACGAAGTCTTGCTGTGTCTTTGTAATCAATAACAATTGATTTGTCTTGACAAAATACACAAACTTTTTTCTTCGCAGGTTTTCTATATTTCTTTGCTGGAGCTGCATTTTCAACTTTTTGTGCGTTTTCCATGATTTTCTCCTTTTAATTAAAATGGAAGAGAGTCATCATCGATTGGTTCAAGTTCGCTAACTTCGTCAGCTTTCTTTTTGCCTTCTGATGAATCTGTGTTTCTGTTTGTTGAAATAAATTCAACTTCGTCTGCAACAATTTCTGTCACATAACGCTTTGTGCCATCTTGGGCATCATATGATCTTGATTGGATTGAACCAGAAACAGCACATTTGCTTCCTTTTTTGAGGAATTTGTGGCAATTGTCTGCCTGTCCACGCCAAACAACAATATTGAGAAAATCTGTTTCTCTTTCGCCGTCAGCATTTTGGAAACGACGAGAAACTGCAAGAGTGAATCTGCAAACTGAGATTCCACTATTTGTTTGACTGAGTTCTGGATCTTTTGTGAGATTTCCAATGAGATATACTTTGTTCATAAATTTCTCCTTAATTTTCTTTCTTAACGAACATTTGACGAACGATATTTTCGTTAACATACATCATGTTATCAAGTTCAGCGATTTTGCTTGGTGCAATTGTGAAATTAACGAGAACATAATATCCTTCATTTTTGAAGTTGATTGGATATGCAAATTTTTTCATTCCCCATTTATCAACTGCGTCAACTGTTCCAGCATTCTTCTCAATAAAAGAAGTAACTTTTGAAACAATGGCTTCTTTTTGATCGTCTGGTGTCGTTGCTGAAATGATAAACAACAATTCATACTTATTCATAAAAACCTCCTTATGGACTTACGGCTCAAATTTTGAGCAAGGACAATGGATTTCTCCATTTCGACTGTCTTTGCGAGTATAACACACAAAAAGAGCAAAAGCAAGCATTTTTTAGCAAAGAAAAAGACACGGCTTTTGCCGTGCCAAAAAAGAGATTATTCTCGGAATATTACAAACCCATATAACTCAAACTTGGAAGTTCAACATTTTGTCCAACTTCATAGAATTGTTTTACACTGGTTGAACGACATGTGACATCAATTCCCATATATTTAATTCCATACTCTTCTGTGATTGTCATTTTGAGAAGATTTCCTGTTTTTGCGGAAACTTCAAAATCGATGCTCAAAGCATTCATGTTTGGATATCTTTCACTTCCTGACATAATGTTGATTTTTTTGAGATAATCTTGCCAAACACTGCTGTCAGTGACAGTCAACTTAAATACATACTTTGAGCCTGTTTTTGTGAAAAAAGATGCGGAAGAGTTGTTTTTGTTAAGATTAAAAGTGAATGCAGGCATAACACCTTCCGATTTGATATAGTCCGCTTTTGTTGCTTTGTTTGGTGTGACATTTGGTTTTTGTCCAACCACAAAAGAACCATCAACTTTTTGTGAATATACATCTTTTCCGTCGAAATAAGCGACATTGAAAAATTCTTTTGTTCCGCTCGAGTATGTTTCCTCAAGAGTTTTTCCGTCTTTTGTCACATATGTATCAAGCATAACTTTTTGATTGAAATCAAGTTTAACTCCAACATTTGCTGAGGCAACCAAGTTTTGAACCGTCTTCATTTTGTAAGATGTTGCGAAAGTTGATGAAAGAACATGATTATATGCTTGCCAAGCATTGCCAAATTTATATGCATTTTGTTTTGAAGGTTTTTGATCGTTGGTGTCAACTTCAATCACCGGAGGAAGTTCGTCATTTATGTCGGCCGAAGGTGTTCTTGAGCGCGTTGAAACACTGACGATTGGCATTGCAACCACCAGCGCGACCATAAAAACAAAAATGAAATTATATTTTTTAAAGTTCATTTATATTTATTCCTCATTGTGATTATATATACATTGTCAAAATATGTCAACATAAAATGAAAAAATAGTTTAAAATTTTTTAAACTTTATCTTTTAATATAGTATATATAGTGTCAAACTAGACATTTTGATAGGTTTGTGCCTTGCAGATTTATCACATGAGTGCTTATGAATATTTATAAATTTGCATAAATATTTCTTAATGCTTGCAAATGGTTGTTTTCATCAGCCAAAATTCTTGAAAGCACAGATTTAATTTCCGACGATGAAATCTTTTGTATTGTTGATTTGTAATCAAGAATCACCTTTTCCTTAAGTTCAATATCAAAGGAGATAATTTGTTTTACGCCTTGAACATAGTCGATTTCACGAGTTGAAAACCATTTGTTTTGCGCGTTCAAAAACTTTGGATTTCCGCCAAGCATGAGAATTATATGTGAAAGGATTGATAGATGTTTTTGGTCTTGTTCGGCAATTTTTTTGAGAGTGCCAACGATTTCCTGATCATAGTCTTCAAGCACTTGAAATTGATATGTCGCTTGAAGAAAACACGCAAGTTCCCCTTCGCTGCCAGCATATAAATTTTGCACAAGTCCCAAGTAGTAGGAATTTGCATTTTGTTTTTTTAGTTTGGGATAATTCCCAAAATCTTCTTCAAAACCAATAACCACAAAAAACTCCTGTGGTATTTTTATATGAAAAACAACAAATTTGTGTTAATGAAGCCACGTGGGCTTAACTTCAAAGTGTCTATCATTAAGATAAGACAAGTTCTCATCTTTCAAACAAAAATCAATGCATGCTGCTGTTAGATGTTGAGTTTTTGCCCGCAACTTTCGGTTCGCTTCATAATCGCCATATTTGCCGTCTCCAACAATCGGACATCCCAAAGAACTCAGGTGTGCTCTGATTTGATGTGTTCTTCCTGTGAATAAAATTGCTTTCAAAATGGTTGAGTTTTCAAGTCTTTTGACGACTTCAAATTCCGTCACAATTCGATAAGCACCCGCAACCTCTTTGGGATAAATTTTGACAACAGATTTCTTTGCATCTTTAACCAAATACTTTTCATCAACAATGTGTTCAAATTTTGGACTGCCAACCACTTCACAAACATAAGTTTTTTTGATTTGTGACTTGTCTTTTATTGCTTTTTCAAGAATGTCTTTTGATGTTTGATTTTTTGCAAACAAAACAAGTCCTTCGGTGTTTCTGTCAATTCGATGAACCGCCCAGCACTTCACTCCACTTGCATTCAACTTTTTTTCAGCATTCTCTTCTCCGTCACAGACTTCAATGCCACTCGCCTTGTTCACAATCAAAATATTTTCGTCTTCAAACACAATTTCATATTTATTTTTTAGTTGTTTTGAATCAAAATAACAACGGATTTGCTCCCCGCCCAAAAGTTCGACATCTTTGTTTTGCCTAATTCCGTCAACCAAAACATCTTTACGTTTCAACATATAAAGAACGAGAGAATTTGTCATGCCTGAAACCTCCTGCATGAGCGCATTCTTCAAAGAACATTGTTTTTTGTTTTCAAACTCCACTTTTTCCATATTTAATATAATAATATATAAGTAAATAATAAACAATTAAATTTAATAAAACAACAAGTTTATACAAACTTCATTCTCAAATTCATTTCACGCTTGCATCTGTTTTAGAAGACTCGTTTGAATATTGTTATAAATCAACAACAAATAAGCCCAGTGTTAAGAATTCTTTGCCTTAACTCTTCTTATTAGCCATCCCGCATGAAGCAGAAAGGTTTGTCAAGAATTTGAGTGTTGAACGCACTCAGATTCATTTTACTCTTGACAAATTTTTCGTTTCATGCAACACAAAAAACAAAAACGCAAAAAAAAGATTTTGTCTTCAAATGAGTGGTGCTCTTTAAAGCGAGCACCACGATTAATCCGTTGGATTAATTTGACAAAATCCTTTTGCGTTTTGTTTTTTGTTTACTTTCTGACCTGCTTCGCCAAGGCGCCAGAGTTTGTGGCTTGCGCCGCCATTGTCATCCTGAGATGGCCCCGCTTGACGGGCAATCCAAGGATCCCGTTCTTTTTTGACTCCAAAAAAGAACATTATGCATTTTCGTTGAGTTTTTCAAGCATAAGTTCAAGGTCAATGTCATGGACTTGTGCAGCTTCTTCCAATGTTTCCATTTGGCTCATTGGGCAACCAAAGCAGTGCATTCCAAATCTCATGAGAATATCTGCCAAATCTTCGTTGTATTCAACAACATCTCCGATTGTGCTATCTTTTGTGAAAATCATTTTTTTCTTTTTCATTCTTCTTCTCCTATTTTTGCCCCACATTTATAACAAGTCAATGCATCTTTGCGATTTTTCTCGCCACAATTTTGGCAAATTTTTGATTCACTATCATCATAGAGATTGTCGAGTGACAAGTCAACATATTTTTTGCTTTTACTCTTCTTTTTTGGTTGCTCATCATCATACATCGCAACCTCTCCCTCAGTTTCAGTGTTATTTACTTCTATTTTTTCGAGCACTTCTGTTCCAAGTTGTTTTTCAACCTGTTTTTCTTCTTTTGTCTTTTTAACCTTTTCTTTTTTCTCTTTTGGAAGTTTTTCTTTCACCTCAAATTCTATTTCAACATTTTCAGTTGTCACACCAACGGAAGAAGTCCAATCCTTGATTTTGTCGTCAACAAAATTCAAAAGCGGCGTGCTCTTATCTTGATAGTCCTGCTTTGCATATGTCGCACGATCAAGTTTGTCAGTCAAATTTTCATTCAATATTGTTTCAATCAAGAATTCGGCGGAATCTGATTTGATTCTTGGATAATTTTTGAGCAAAATGCCAAAGATCTTGTTGAGGTTTGCAATCTTGCAAGTCACTTTTCCATGAAATTTGACTACGAAATATGATTTGTATCCTTGGGTGAATTTAAGTCTTCGATAGTTTGAAATATTGACATCAAAACTTTGATTTGTTTTCACAAAGTAAGCCCCAGCCGAAAAACTATCTTTTTGTTTTCCATATTTATCAACTTTGTCAAGTCTGAGTTTGTTTGCGACATTTGGCATGAGTGCAGAAGAAATTTGATATTCTCCCTCATTTATTACTTCCATAACCTTGTTTCCCAACGTAACAACCAAAACCATGTCTTTTGGGACAATCAATTTTGCACCAATTTTGAATTTGTCGTTTTTAAGTTGATATGGAGTAATAAGTTCAACAGACTCTCCGTCAAGAGAAACCTCATTGGAAAACAGTTTTTTTATCTTCTTGAATATATTCATGTCATCTCCTTAATTATTATTTTAACATAAACAAAATAATTTCACAATTAAAGTTAATATATGCCCGCAAATTTCGCTCATGAAAATTGTTGTTCCTGTTCATAAATAGTTGTCATCGAGAGATGACTGACAAAGCATTGACATCTATTGGTCTGACTTCTTTTTCGCAACTTGAAAATAATAAGTTCTATATGTGCTTGTCCGCAATAAAATATTTTAGGAGGATTTTATGAGATTGTCTAATATTTTGGGTTCACGAGTTTGCTCAGTTTATGAAGGAAAACATTTGGGTTATATTCTCAACGCAACATTTTCTGAAAAATATAAAAAAGTTTCAGGATTTGTTGTTGTTAACGACGACGATGATTATGAATATTTTTTAGGGGCAAAACAAATTATTGGACAAGATGATGATGTTTTGTTTGTAAAGAACGAAACTTCAATCTCAACAAAAAACTATGAAGAGCCTCATTCACTGATTAATAAGGCTGCATATTTTCTTGACGGCAAGTTCATTGGCAAAGTTAGAGATGTTGAAATTGATGAGAACTTTGAAACAAAGGAAATCATTTTTGATAATATAACTCTTTCAATTGATAAACTTTTTAATGTCGGAGTTGATTTTTGCTTTTTTTGCGAAGAAGACAAAAAACCAAAACTTTGCCGCTTTGCGCCAACAAAGCAACCTCAAATTTCAAACATGTCTGTCCGCATCATGGAAATCTCAAACCCACGAAAAGATGAAATCAAAATCCCTCAAAAAATTCATGCTTATGATTCCATTGCAGCAATCGGCAAAATTGCAACGCAAACGATTTTTGGCAAAAACAACGAAATAATCGTAAAAAAGGGTGAAATTGTCACGCTTGATTGCATAAAAAAAGCAAAAACTCATAATATCTATTTGTCTTTTTGATAAAGAATATCCGAAACAGACCAACAAAAAAAGTGACCAAACGGTCACTTTTTTAATAAACTTTTATCATAATCTTCTGATAACCTGATTCAAAAGTTCATTGGTTTTTTCTTGAGCAGAAAGCATTGCACTTTGACGGTCATTCTCTTGTTGTTGTTGCAATTTCGCAGACTCTTTCTCGCCTCGCTCTTTTGCTTCTTTTGCCGCAGCGCCTCCAAACGCACTTGTTGCCTTTCCTTCATAGGAATTTTTCATGGTTTTATATCCATCATACAACTTGTCGCCATAAGTTCCGTCAACAACTTGCCCAGCCATTGTTCCCATGAATCTGAGAGCACTTGACCCTGCACCGCCAACTTTATTTAAATTATTTCTGTGTTTTTGGCGCTTTTTGATTGCCGCTTGTCCCGCATCTGAAGCAATGTATGCGTCTGCATCTCTTTCGTAAGCATCACTTGAACGTCTGATGCCATTTTTCTTATCGTTTGCAATTTGGTCTCTTATATATTTATTTTTCTCTCTTTGTTCAAGGTCTTTTGTAAATCTGCTGTATTTTCGTTGCTCCTGAATTTGATCTGCTCTTGCCTTTTGGTCGACTTTAAGAGATGTTCTATGGACACTTCCCCTTTTTCTCATTTCTTTTATTTCATCTTTGCTATATCCAGCAGCTTCCCATGCTTTTGTTTGTTCTCTTTTTGCTTGATTCATTGCACTGGCTCTGCCAATTCCTTTTCCCATGCCTTTTACAGCCAGTCCACCAAGAGATTTTGTCATCATGCCTTTCAAAGCACCCGCTGCAGGCATTGCAACGCTAGCCGCAACCGAACCCACTTTCATGGCGGTGTCAGCCATCTTCTTGTTTACATCAGCACCAATTGATTGAGCATCTTCCCCGCCAACGAGTTCTGACATCATTTTCATAAAGTCTTTGATGCAAGTGAGCCCAACAATGGTGAAGAGAAGTTGAACAATTGTGTCGACAATTGGAATATTGAAGAAGTTTACATTTCGAATGATTGGCAGAATAATAAATAACAAGTTTACGCCAACCACTGCACCATACGCCGAAAGTGTCTTTTTAATGAAGTTTTCTCTCCATCTCTTTTGCATTCCGCCACCATCAAGAGGTGTGACTGCAACAACAGCCGGAGATACAACCATGAGCATTGTGAGTTCAATTGCTCTTTTCATCATTGCTGAAGTTATGTTTAGGTATATGATTGCAAGAGCAACGATTGAAATTATTGCCATAACATAGTCGAACTGCCACAAATCATAATAGAACCACACCCATGCAACATTATATCTGCTGAAAGTTTTGTATGGAACAGCATACCCAGCAACTGTGAAGTCATTGAATAAAACTCCAACTGACATCGTTAGAGCAGTCTCTGTGCTGGCTTTCCAGTTGACATATGCAAATTGATCAAGTCTATAGTTAAAAACAAACGCATCGTCAAGACGTTTTGCCGCAGTTTCATAATCATTTGCCGTCACCTCAAACATTCCAAATGTGACGCCACTATAAACCGAACCCGCCATGGTTTCTTTTGAGCCATCACACAGTGCACGAAAATCTGCATTGTTTCTTATTCTATTCGCACGATAGGATGAGGCGCGAAAAACCATTCCGCTGAATGTGTCGTTTCTCATGCCGATGTTTTGACCAAAAAGATTAATTCCCGAATACGTTTTTTTGCCATCAGAAAGTGTGTATGGTTCGAGCTTTATCTTTGCACTCTCATCAAACTTCATTGTGTCGCCTTGAACCGTTGTTGCTGAGTTGATTGCTTGAAGAAAAATATTCCCAAGATAAACACCAAAGAAAGCAACAATTGGAACAATTGCAAATGAAAGCAAAGATTTGATTGCCTGTCCAACAACTTTTGTTGGGGAAACAGGTTTTTCATCATAATTATATTGTGTTCTAATCACTGCAACAATTGTTGCAAAAACCAAGAGGAAAAGTCCCAAAATTACTATGGACCAAAACACCGTGTTGAGAGTTCCTTTTTCAAAAAGGACTTTTCTAAGGAAGTAAATTAAAAAATCACCCGATTCTTTGGTTGCCGTTCCATTCTCAGTGACATAATAAACATCAAGACCAGCAAGTTTTTGGAAAAGAAGTTGAATGATGTCAACAATTTGCATTGCAAATGTGATAAGGAGATAAAGTGTTTTTGGGATGATGGAAAACAAAGCCCCAACCCAACTTGCGATTTTTTCGAGAATTGCTGAAAATCCTCCCAATAATTTTGAAAAACCGAGCACCATTCTTTTCTCCTTTTTTTGATTATATCAAATAAATTTTCGTTTGTGAATAGCAAATAGTTAATTTTTTTCTTTTTATCTGATTTTTACTCTCTTTCTGAGTTTGACGAACACAATTGTGAGCGCAATGAGCACTGCCACGCCAACACAAATTAGAACAATTGTAACTGTGTTGAGAGGATCTTTTTTGATGACTCTATATGAGTAAACCAAATTGCCACTCTTTGTGTAGACTTGAATGAAGTAGTCGCCGCGAGATTTTATATCAATCTTCTGAAGTTCATCCATTGTTGCAAGATTTTCACCTTCAACAGCGATTGGATCCATGTTGCCAATCTTGACATAGCAGTCACCAACTTCGTCATATAGGTTATAAACATTGAACTGAACTGTGATTACATCTTTTGTTTCAGTCCCCTGTTCAACTGACACAACAATTGGTGGGTTTGCTTGATGCAACCAGAATTTGAACGTGAAGTCAAGAACTGGAAGATTTGAATCATCGCGAACCGCACGAACGGTCACAGTGTAGCGACCTTCACCAGTTTTTTCATCTCCAAGAGTTGCTGAAAGTGAGCGAATACCTTTTCCGCCAAGGCGTGAAATAATTTCTTCGTCGCCTTTTAGAACGCTCGTGATTTCATACTTTTCAACACCCATAAATTCATAGGCAAGTCGAGATTCAGTTGGGTTTATAATGGAGAAATGAACCGACTCAACCAAAATGTATTCGCCAAGCCATTTTGCAAGGAATGACACTTCATAGAATCCAGGCTCAGAAACTGTCCACACCCTGTTTTTGCCTTCAACTTCAATTATTTCACCCGCACGTTTCACAATTATTTGTGGACTCGAAGAAGCGTCATAGAATTTCAAACTTTCATCTGGGATTGAAATTTTTGTTTCACCATTATAAACTGCATAATCAATTGGATTTTTATCATTTATCTTGAATACAACTGAGCGAATGAAATAGAAATCAAAACTATTTGACTGTTGAATGTTTTGACTGAATATGTTGATATTCCCAGCCATATCTTCAAAAATCAAAGTGTGTTTTCCACTTGATGAGAAAACAATTGAAGAAATTTCTCTTTTCTCAAAAATAAGTTGATCTTCAAATTTATATGTCACCAAAATTTTGTTATTTGGTTCAAGGTGATATGAATCCCAACGCAATGTCACTTGTTCATTTCCGCGAACATTCTCAATTGCACCAGTTCCTTTGTTGACACTTGTCATAATCTCTTTATCAGAAACAAGGTCTTGAATTTTGACATCTGCGCCAGATGAGTTCACTTTGTAGAAATTTGTCAAAATTTTGTTTGTTTGAGGCACAATTGTGATGACAATTTGGTCATTAACATAAATGTTTTGGTTGCCTGCGTGAGTGTTAGAAATCGTGTATAGTCTTGTGACAACACCTTCGCGAGAATAAATTGTTGTGAATGATGACTTGATATCCAAACTTGAATCCGTTTTTATTGCAACATAAGGTTTATTTGTTATGTAGTAAGGAAGTGTTCTTCCATTAAACTCATAATAATTTTTTGCCGGTTCCAAGAACTCAAAGTTCTCATCCGCCTCGTTATCTTTTGTGATTACAGCATAAACTGAGAGCTCTGTTTGAGTGATTGTGAAATATTTGGTATATGACGCAGTTCTTCCACCAACAAGCGAACAAGTGATTTCATATGTGCCATAGTCACTTGCCTTATATCCGCTTGTGATTTCGTTTTTAACAGCCTCGCCTTTTTTGCAAATTGTCACAATATATTCAATGTCTTCAGCCTCGAACTTCACAATAACATCTTGTCTTGTGATTCCGCCAGAGAACAAAACATTTTGTTCTTCCCCATAGTCATTATACAAGTTTAATTGAGGTAATATATTATTTATATTAACTTTAATTATTCTGTCAGATTCTTGTTCGCTGCCTGCGGAATTAATGAGAGAACGAATTGTAAGAGTGAACGTTCTGTTTTCGCCAACATATTTTCCACCTTTTGAATATGTGAATGGTGCAGCTTTGAGTGTGAGTGTTGTCAAACTTCCGTCAACATTTTCAACATATTCATTAACATATGATTGTGCGCCGAATCCAACAACAACATTATATAGAAGATTGTTGTATGTAAACGAAACATCGTGAGAAGAAACATAATCAAATTCAGCATCAGTCGTAATCAAATCATCACCTGTCACTTCTTCTTCAATTTGTTTTTGTCCATGAATATAGAAGAAATATTGTGTGGTTGAGAAATTTGTTGGAAGAGAGAGTCTCAAAAGTTTTGTTGTGTCATAAGCAACCACAAGTCTTGTGAGATTGTCGAGTGTTGTTTGAGTATATTCAATTTGCTCATAAACATAGCCCGCCCCTTGCAACGTTCCAACTTCAACAACAGGACTACCCTTGATTTCAAGAATTTCATCTCTTGTAATGTTAATTTCTGCCCCACCATCTGTTTCAACAAACGAAACATCAAATCTTCTTGACATCGTTGTGATTTTGACAGTGAGTGTTTTGAGTGCGCGTTTTTGACGAGATGTAATGTCAATCTTGTATTTTGAGTTGTTATCAAATTTAATCGCATCACGGAGTGTTGTTTTTTGACTTGATCCACCAATATAAACTTCCCCATCTGCCAAGTTTGGTGTGTGACGGAATACACTTGATGTTGTTTCGCCGTCTTTTTTGACATAAATGTTATACCAATGATCTCCATTTATGTCCAAATCCTTGAGAGTGAATGAGTTAAACACGCCAATTTCCGCATCAACATCTTCAAATGTTTCTGTTTGGTTTTGACTTGTGCCGCTGTCATACGAAACTGTCAGCACTTCTTTTGGATTTGAATAGAGATAAACCGTATAAACTGTATAGTTCCCTGCAGAGTCGATTTCAACAATTTCATAAAGTCCCGTTGTTTTTGGGAATAAATTTGGATTGCGAAGAAGGATAAAATCATTCTCATTAAACATATTTGAACCATTTGCATTTGGGTCAGTTGGAAGATTGATTTCTTTGACTTCTTGCGAATATTTGTTATCAAATCGTCTGTAATAAATGCTTGAGGTCTCGTTGGTGAAGTTTGAAAGTTCAAATCTAAAATCTGAAGTGATTGCATAACTGATGTATGCATTGTCCCCTGTTCTTTGAGTCTTGTTATATTTGTCACCAACATCACGTGTGAGAGCCAAGTCAGACGAGTTTTTGATGAAAACTCCGTCAATCATTTTGTTGAGATTGAGAACTGGTGCGGTGTAGTCAATGATGATTTTTCTTTCAAAGTAATATGATCCGCTTGGATAATCGGCTGCATTTCCTTCAAAGTGAGACAAAACCACAATTTCATCCCCGTCCGCGAGTTTGGTGGTTTCTCCGCCAACAACTTTTGAACTAATAACAAAGTAATATTTTGAACCTTCACTTTTTATCTCGCTTGGCAAAACCTCATATTTTTTGCCATTGATAGTGTAAGAAATTGCACTTTTTTCTGTGCCGTCAACTGTTTCGCCTTTGTCAATTTTTGCAAGATATTCACTCTGTGGGTCAGACCACTCAACACGAAGTTCGTCTGCGTTTGTGTATTTTGCACTTTCATAAATCGCGGATTTTGTTTGCCCGTCATTTGTTAGCGCAACAAAGTTCATGCTTGGGGCATCATTATCAATCACAAATTTATAAAGCCAAGAGTTTCCCATTCCGTCGTAGATGTCAACAAAATATTCTCCAACAACACTTCCCAGGCTTTCGGTTATATCTGAAATCCCAAGATATCCATTGATTGCATAAATTGAATTGTATTCTGTTGCTCTCAAAGTGTTTCCATTTTTAAATGTGATTTTCACTCTGAGGTTCATGTTTGGATGCAGAACTTGAACAAGTGTGTCTTCTGAATAGGATGTGATTATTTTCGCGTTAATCGAATCGGCTGTAAACACACCGTCAGCATTTTGATAACCATATTTTGCAAATGGAATATAAATTCTTACTGGAAGTTTGTTTGTTTTGAGAATATCAGAAATTGAACTCAAATCGTTTTTGTTTGCAACTTGTGGTTGACGATAGAAGGCATCAAACAAAACTTGATTTTGGTTGCCCGCAAGCACATACATTTTGATGTATTCGCCAACTTCTTTTGCAAGAGTATCACCAAATGTGCTTGGCCCAGTAAGAACTGGATTTCTATCAACAAAGAACACAAATTCGCGAGTGAGATAATCATATTTCTGGCTAAGTGCACTTGCCCCTGCTGTTTCGTCATAAATTCTTGAAACAACATATTTCCCTGCACGAGTCATTCCATTCTCGCCAATATTGATTGAGCCAATGTAGTAGATTGAACTATCTCCAATTGACGAAAGGTAATTGTTGTATGCAGTCCAAAGTTCAAGGTTGATTTCAACAGGAGTTGAAGTCAAAGAATATTCGTTTGTTTTTCTTTCTGCATTATATGTCAGAGTATAGTAATCGCAAACAACACTTTTAACTTTGATATCTTCGTCAATATCTTTAATGAGTGCAAAGTAGATGACATCTTTGTTTGTGAAATAGAAATTTTTTAAATTTTTAAGTTTGAGATAGTCTTCAAGGTTTGCGGGATTAATGTCGACTGGATTATTTAGGTCTGTTGGCATAATAACTGATTGTCCGTATTGCTTGAGTTCTTCCAGTTGAGGTTTTCCGTTTGGATTAAACGTGATTTCATCGGATGTTATCATCATTGCTTTTGACATGTCGGTTGAAACTTTGATTGTGTGGTGTCCTGAATAAACACTCGTGTCATATTCAGAAAACGTTGCACCAACCGCAATCTTTTGATTAGCCGAATCCACAGAATAAAAATTATAAATCTGTTCATTTGGAAGCCCATTTTTGAGCACCTTAACGTCATAGCTTGTGCCAGCAACTTTTTGAGCACCACCAAAATCGGTATACATCAACACTTCTTGAATTCTATTTTTGAAAATTATTGATGATCCCATATATGAAATGTAATCTGTTCCAAGATATGTTGAGAAAAAGTTTTTAATTCTTCCAATATTACTTGCACTTTCAACATTTGCTGAAGTTATGCCTGAAATTGAAATTGTTTTGTGGGTTCCCCAAACAACAGTTGTATCACTTGCGACATTGTTGAGTGCGGTTGGTTCAAAATATTCACCGCCCTCCTCAGCCGAACGCTTTTGCAAAAATTTCGTTTCAGAATTATCAAGAAAAATATAAAACTCCGCTTCCCAGCCCGCTTCGTCTTTAAGTTTGAAGAGATATAAACCTGCTTCGTTCAAAATTTCAGAACCAGAAACTGAAGTTTTGCCAAAAGTGTTGGCATATGGAACAAGGTTATTTATGTCAGCCATAGTCCATTTGAGGTTTGTGCCGCTTGAAATCCAAATTTGGTCTGCTTCTTCACGGACTGGTTTGATTGCGGTTGCATTAACTTTTTCAAGTGGAACAAGTTGATAATCGCACTTCACCACCGCCCCACTCGCTTTTCTATTCCAAGAAAGAGCAAATTGCATATTTGTAAAAAGTCCGTTAATTGTTTTATCTTTGACAAAAATGTCCGTGTAATCGGCAATGGCAACCGTTTGAGCCGAGAGCCCAGAAATTGGATCTTTGTCGATTGTGAAGAATGAAACATTTGTTTTTTTGAAATCTTTGCCATATTTGGTCTCGATTTTATATTTTCCACTTTCAACAAGTTTGTAGTCGTTTGATGTTAGTGTCGTTATTTTTCTAAACAATGTGTTGTCCGAAAATTCAGCTTTTGAAACAACAACTCGAACAGAACTATCAAATTCAGTCCCTTTTTTGATGTTGATAACAACATTTTCCTTTGTGAAGGTATCAGAATAAATTGTTTGCTTGCTCTCTTCGGTTTGCATGGAAATGACTGGAGTTGTTGTTGTGAGCTCAAACAAAAATTGTTGAGAAAATTCAATTAAATCTTGAACAATATTATCGCCAGACATAAACTTGTAGCCATCAAAATTATATTTGTATTCAACAAAATAAATTCCAGGATCGGTATAAATTATTCTCTCATCGTTTTTCGCTTCCCATTTTTTTCCATCCCATTTGTAATATTTGGCCGTTTCAGAAGCTTTTGAAACAGGACTTGCGTTAAACTTAAAGCGAACAGGTGCTTGATTTGTTGAAACAATTTTTAATGTTGAAATGTCAACAGTTTTGTCTGCTGCCGTGGAATATAGATTGATCAGTTTGTTGTCAGAAGTCATTTCATAACGTTTGTATGTGACGTCAGCAGCAAAACTTTGGTCTTTGCCCCTAAATTCCGTCAAATCTTTTTGATAATCAGAATAGAATGCTTGATAGCCAAAAATGTTCAAGACATCACCACGAATGACATCTGCCGTTTCAAGTTCAACCTCTTCTTCTCCAGAAGAATATATGTATGTGTATTGAATGTTGTATGTTCCCAAATCTTTAAGCGTGATTTTTGCCATGCCAAGAATCAATGAGTATTCAAGATCGGGTGCGTCTGTTGTTGATTTGCTGCATTCAAGCATTGCTCCGTTTTTTGTAAAAGAATAAGCAAAAATTCTTCCCTCGTATTGACGTGAAATTGAAACTTTGAAATGATTTGCATTGTAACTCAAAGAGGCAAGCCCAAATCCACCGCTGTGAGTGTCGCCATTATATTGATAATTAAAAAATCTCTCATAAGCAACTTTGTCAGTGTTGAGATAAACACTTGAAATTCCGTTTGAGAAAGTTACGTTTGGAGTGCCGTTTTCAAGATTATATGTTGAATTTTTGAGAAGATAGACTGAATATGAGATTTGTCTTTGCGTGACAGTGCCCATTCCGTCATCAAAATTGTATTCAACTGAAAAATCATATCTTCCTTCAACAAGTTCTGAACATTTGATTTCTTTGTAATAGTATTCATGTGTGCCACTTTGAATCACATTTGAAAATCCTTCAACGTCTTGACCGTCTCTTTTTGTGAGCATTGTTGCAAAAGAAACATTTGCTGTTGTGTTCAATTCCTTGTTTCCACTTTTCGCAATTTTCTTGCCCTTGTCATTTTCCACGTCCGCATTTCTTCTTGCAAACGAAAGCACAATTGTTTCATCATCTTTCACAAAACAAGTTTTGCCATTTCCAACAAGTCCTTGCTCAAAAACTTCTTGACCATCAACCTTTTTGTTTTTGCCAACTGACACATAAAAGAACACCGATTTGGGTTCAGTTCCAACAACACCAGTTGATTGATGCTCAACATAGTTTTGTTCTTCAACGGTTTCAACGTCCGCACAAACTTCCGAAATTTTTGGAATAGAAAACAAAAATGCTCCGCCAAGCGAAAGCATGGCGAGAGTAATCATCACAAATATTATGTAAAAAAATGATTTTCTTTGATGAAAGGCACTATTCATATGACCCCCAAAATCTTGATTGATTAGCAACATTTTAACATAATATTTATTTTTCCGCAATTAAATGACATATATACTTAAAAAATAATTTAATAATAATAT
>ERZ1034844.438-NODE-438-length-23043-cov-9.049983_pt1 | contig 23043 bp, 17 predicted proteins | sample MGYA00520594_ERZ1034844 | MGnify/ENA primary metagenome ERZ1034844 (study PRJEB33766, sample SAMN09781733) | gut metagenome | biome: gut microbiome | host: Homo sapiens | place: Madagascar | study: EMG produced TPA metagenomics assembly of the PRJNA485056 data set... | reverse complement strand
TTAAAAGGAGTGGATTATATGGTACAAAAATCCAATAGAATGAAAAAAGTATTTTTAGGTGGAACTTGTAATGATAGTAAATGGCGAGATGCATTAATTCCAATGTTAAAAGTAGATTATTTCAATCCAGTTGTAGATGACTGGACAGACGAATGTTATCAAGAAGAATTAAGACAAAGAGAAATATGTGATTATTGTTTATATGTAATAACACCAAGAATGAGTGGTGTGTATTCTATCGCAGAGGTCATAGATGATAGCAACAAAAGACCTAATAAAACTATATTCTGCATACTGAAATCAGATATAAAATATATACCTAGTATTAGATGGAATAATGAATCGAATGAATTTTGTATAGGGCATGATGAAATAGAAAAACAATTTGATGAGGGACAAATGAAATCTTTAGATAGAGTTGGTCGAATGGTAAAAATGAATGGGGGTAGATATTTTAAATCCCTAGAAGAAGTTGCAAGCCACTTGAATAAAGTCGGGTTAGAAAAAGAAGTGTAAAATTAAAGTTATATATGCAATATTTTAAAGGGAGTGAGCTGTTAATGAAACAATTAAATATAAATGGAGATATAAATAGATTGGATAATACCTTAATAAAAAATTTAGTGTGTGATTCTTGTGGTAAATCTTTTACAGGGCATGTAGGTGAAATAGACTTTGTACCTAGTAAAAAATTATCAGTAGTAGGCTATAGATGTACAAAGTGTGGTGAACCTTATGTAATTTATGTAGCTGATAATAAACTAAGAAATGGTATGTACCTAGCTTCACAATATGTTAAGGCATATAATAAACTAGACAAGAAAAGAATAAACGAATTTAAATTCTATGAAGATAGAAACAAACCAGTGCCACAAGAGTTGATAAACAGATGGCAAAAGAAGATGAATGAAGCATATACAAAATATATAAGACAAAAAGAATGGAATGTGGAAAGGAATAAAAAGCTAAAAGCTGAATATTTAGCAAGTAAAAAATAGGAGGTAGTGCCTATGACACAAAATGCACAAGAATATATGGAGAGCCTAGCGAAAGCTAGGCAATCTTCGCATAAGAAACTTATAAAAAGACAGGAAAAAGCTATTATATTAGCTTACAATCAAGCCTTTAAAGATGCTTACTTTGATTTATTAAATACCCATGATACATCATCATTCACTTCCAATGCAGCTAAAACTGCCTACGTTCATCAACTCTATAAAGAGATGCGCCGAATCACTGCTGAATATAATCAAGAAGTAACTGCCAGAATGGCAATGTATGGAGCAGATGTCATAGAGCATTTTTTACCACAATATAAAGACACTGAATTATTTGAACAGATAAATAAAAACGTTAAGAAGTTGACAGAGGACACTGTTAAAACATTAATCCAAGGTGATATTTATAAAGATGGCAAAGGACTTTCCAGTCGTCTATGGAATGCCACCAATGCTAGTGGTGACAAAATAGAAGTAGCCATACAAAGCTGTGTTGCTAGAGGACTGGGAGCTGCAGAGACAGCACAGATAATAAAAGATTTTGCTACAGGTGGACATAGAACATGGGACAGAAAAAAGATAAGAGAAAAACTAGGTCCAGGATATGCAAGAAAATATAGTGGTGGGTTGGACTATGAAGCATTACGATTAGCAAGAACCACATCAACTCATTTAGTACAACTATCAAGCATTAACAATGACAAGGTAAATCCATATTCCCAAGGGGTTAAATGGAAAAGTGCACATGCAGCAGGTAGAACTTGTGATTTATGCGAAGAACGAGATGGAAAGATTTACAGTAACAAAGATTGTCCAATGGACCACCCTAACGGTATGTGTTATTTAGAATGTGTTATGATGATTGACGGAAAAGAAGTAACTCCCGAAGAAATGGCTAAAGATATAGGTAACTGGATAAAAGGAGAACCTAACAGCGGTACAATGGATAAACTTTATAAAGATATATCAATTTCCCCTAAACCAAAAAAGAAGACAAAAACAAAGACGAAAACAGATAAGCCAAAGACAGAAAAACCAAAAACAGAATCAAAAACAAAAACAAAGACAGAATCAAAACCAAAAACCCCTAAAAAGAGTAAAACCAAGGTGAATAAACATAAGGGCGACTCTACTGCAAGCCCTCGTACAGGCGTACCAACAGGGCAAATTTTTACCGAAAAAGAGAGAGCAACTCGTATAGCAGATTTACAAAGTCAATTAGAGGCAACTCTAAGTAAATGTAGAGGGAATACTAAAGGATATAAGAAACATGTACAAGGTGTTATAGATATGCTAAAAACCTACCCACTTGAAATACAAGACTTATATTTATATGGCACAAAGGGATTAAAGATAGTGCATACAAATGGTGGAGCTTGTTATACGCCAGCTACTGATAAAATTAAAATATCTATGAAACAAATAGCTGATAGTTTAACTGGATATACAACATTTTTCCATGAGACAGCACATAGAATTGATAATAAACTTGGCACATTCACTCGTGCAATAAAAGAGGATTTTTATAGTTGTATAGAAAAAGATGTTGATGATGCAGTTAATAAAAGAGCCAATGGCGTTAGTGTATATACTGCTAGACTTGACCTTAAATTAGAGTTACAAAGCGAACCTGATTATATAGGTCCAGTATCAGACTTATACGGAGGGGTTACAAATAATGAGATAACAGGACTATGGGGACATAGTAAGGAATATTGGAATAGGAGAGATAGAAAAGCAGAAGTTTGTTCAGAAGCATGGGCAGATATATTACAATCATATGGCCAAAAAGAACAGACAGAGCTGATGAATAAATATTTACCAGGTAGTAAAAAATATGTAGAAGAATATGTTAAAAATTTAAATGAAGCCATAAAGAATGAAAAACTAAACGACTATGAGGCTATATTAGGTGAAATGTTTCCATTAATGGAAGTAATAGGTATGACAGAGGAAACTATTATAGAACGCATAGACGAATGCATATATGAACGAAAATTATATGATGAATTATTCCCTATAGATATAGATGACCTATATTAGGCAGACTGGTGGGAGCTATTTTTATTAATGGCTCCCACTTTTTTTATGTAAACAGTCAACTTTTTGTTATTACAATCTATTAATATATTGTAAGGTTCTTGCACCTTAATAAAAATGCTCGTAACTGAAATAAATTTAGGTTCTTTGTTCCTATACAAAACAATGTTAATTCATCTATAAGATGTAAAAGGAGGTATTCTATGGAATTGAAAGACTTCATGGAAGGAATTGAAAATGCAGACGAAGTGGTAGCTAAATTACAAGAAAATCTTAAAGCACAGAAGTGTAAAATATTTGTAGATGACGGACAAAAAAATATCTACATACCTAAACATAGATTAGATACTAAAATAGGAGAGTTAAATGCAGCTAACACTACGATAGCTTCTCTAAACTCTACAATTAAAACTTTGAAAAGTCAAATTGGTGATGAGGACGCTCAAACCACAATTCAAACTTTACAAACACAGGTTGGAGATTATGAGAAGAAAATAAAAGAGATACAAATAAATAATGCAATAGAACTTCTTGCTGTAGAACATAAGGCACATGACGCTAAAGACTTAAAAGGATTTTTAGACATGGGTAAAATAACTATAGACAAGGAAGGTAATGTTATAGGTGCTAAAGAGCAACTAGAAACATTAGTAAAAGACAAGCCTTATTTATTTGAAGCTCAACCCGATGCAGATGGCGATAAAGGTGGAGCTGATAAGGGTTTATCCAATCCATTATTCAGAGGGTTAGGAAATCCTGGTAAACCCGATAATAGCAATCTATTTGGTAGCAAAACTACTCACGAAGGCGACTTTGGTAAACTTCTTGCACAAAGTGGTAACGGAGCAGAAGGCGAAAAGAAAATAGATGCAGATTACTTTTTTAAATAGGAGGTAGAGCTTTATGCCAAAATTAAGACAAAGAAAATTTCTAGCGCAAGAAAAAGACTTCTTGGCTTTCCCAGACCACTATGTATCACTACCTGGTACAATAGCATTCGCAGAATTAACAAAATTAAAAGCTACTGGAGTGGAAAATATTTATGGGGATAATAGAGTTGTAATCCCAAGAGGTACAGTCGTTCATATGGACGCTGATGGTAAAGTTACAAAACCAACTTATGTAAAAACAACAGTAGAAGATGGTACAAAACCAAATGCTATATTGTTCGACACAGTATATGTAGATATGTATGATACAGGTGTAGATACTGCAGTAAATGCAGCCGTATTAGTACATGGATATGTAAGAAAAGATAGACTTTATGGCGACAAAGATAATTTAGAAAATGCACAAATATACGTTGTGAATAAATAATTTTAGGAGGTAATTAGTATGCCAAAACAATTAAACATATTTGACTATATAAATTCTAAAGAGATTGCAGCATACGTTACTAACCAACCAGATAATGCTATACCATACTTTGGTGAAACTATATTCCCAGCAGAAAAACAAGTCGGTACAGATATATCTTGGTTAAAAGGTGCAAATGGCTTACCAATAGCTATACAACCAAGTAACTATGATGCTAAAGCAAGATTACGTGAAAAAACTGGATTCGAAGGCGTTTCTACAGAAATGGCATTCTTCAGAGAAGCAATGAGAATCGGTGAAAAAGATAGACAACAATTAAACTTATTATTAAGCCAACCAGAATCTACAATGGCTTTACCAATAATCAAAAACATATACAATGAAGCTGGTAGATTAGTAGAAGGTGTAAGAGTACAAGCTGAAATAATGAGAATGCAATTATTAACAACAGGAAAAATAGACATAACATCTGCTGATGGCAGAGCTAAATATACTTACGATTATGGACAAACTCATTTATTTAAATGTGATAAAGATAGAGCAGTATGGGGCAAAGATAGTGCTGATGCAGACCCAGTATTAGATATAATAGCTTGGTGTGATGCTATGGAAGATGAAAGAGGAACAAGACCTACAAGACTTGTTATGAATAGAAACACATTCCTAAAAATGGTAAGATGTCCTCAACTTCACAAAATGATGTACCCAGATGATTCAGCAAGTAACTATTTTGTTTCTGAATCACAATACAAAGCATTTATAGAAGAAGTAACAGGTTGCTCTATATATGTATATAGTAAAAAAGTATCTAACCTAGACCATGGAACTGGTTTAGCAAGTGCAACTCCAGTACAATTAATACCTGATGATAAGGTAGTAATATTACCTAGTGGTACAGTTGGTAAAACTAGATACGGAACTACACCAGAAGAATCAGATTTAATGTCTGGTACTGATGCACAAGTATCAATAGTAAATCAAGGTACAGCAGTAACTACATACAAAGAAAAACACCCAGTAAATGTTGTAACAATAGTATCTGCAGTAATGATACCTTCATTTGAAGCTATCGACGATTGTGCAGTAGCAACTGTAAATGCAGTAGGTACAGATGGTATAAAATAACGACAGCTCATTTCCATTATATAAATTAAGTCTAGTGATAGCGATATGTACTATCGCTAGACTTTTTAACTTTAGGAGGTAATAATATGGTTGATGTAGAAGCAGTAAAAGTCCTAATTATGGAAGAACAGTACCCATTCTTAACAGATGACCAACTACAGGCTATATGCATAGCTACAGACAATCTAAATGAAGCTGTATACACTGCTTGTAAAATGAAAGCCAGAGCAGATAAAATCAAAGTCGGGCCCATAACTATCGAAAACGATGGTGATTATTGGAACAATCTAGCAGAATCTTTTTACAAGAAATGGCAGGAAGATTTAAACGGTGGTAAATCGACAAAAAGTATCACCGGGTATTGTGTAGGTAGAGCAGATGAATTTTAGTTCATATTTACCTACAATTAAAAGTATTATACAGGAATATGGGCGACCTGTAACAGTTTACAGAGATATATTTGCTAATGAATTAGGTACACAGGTTCTTCAAGAAAAAGGATTTATAATAGCAAACATAAATATAGTGATAGATAATAGTAGTTCATCTAATAACGAAGATGACACTAATAGTCAGTCTTTGAATAAACCGTATACGACTGCCACAGGGTATTATGCCTATGATGGTAAAGTAGAATTAAGACATGGCGATTATTTTATTATAGATGGTATTAAATATGTAATGCATATACCACAAGATTTAGTGCATACACATTTAGTTTACCAAGTATCATTAGAGGGGGTGCCTTACGATGGCAGATAGCTTTAATATACAAATGGACGTGTCACAAGTAACTTCTAACATGGAGGGTTTTATGGACAGGTTAAAAGCCGGGTTGGAAGTTATGGGTAATACAGTGGGAAGAAACATGCAGTCGTACGCACGAGCAAATAAACCTTGGACTAACAGAACTTATTCGGCAAGGAATGGGTTAGAGTTCAACGTTGGGTGGACATCAGAAAATTTACTAGATATTTCAGTATATCACACAGTAGATTATGGTATTTGGCTAGAATTGGCACATGGTGAAAAATATGCAATACTACAAGAAGCTAGGGACAGTCAGGTACAGACTTTTAAAAATATGATACAGGCGTTAGATTTATAGGGGTGATTTTATGGATAATAGAGAGAAATTGTTTGGTATTCTTAATCCTATTGCACCAGTAAAATCCGTAGGTACAATATCAGGCTTTGTTGAACAAGATTTGCTAGTATTAAGACAGAACATGAATCTCGTATCTATGAATACATCTTGTGCAGGGTGGGACCAATGGACAATAGAAGTATATAGTCCAACAAGTCCTCAACAAGTAAGTAAACTTGCAAAAACAATAACTAAAGAGTTAATAAATAATGACTATGAAATAATAAATAGTATAGGGGGAGATAATTACGACCCTAATTATAGGGCATTCTATTCAATGATAACTCTACGAGCTCCCCAAACTTATATATAGGAGGTAAATAATATGATTTTATATGGTATAAAACAAGTAAAATTAACAGAGTTAGACCCTTCTACAGGTGAAGTAAAAGCTGAAAAACCAATAACTACTGTTATATCTACAGCAGAAGAAGCTGAACTTACACCTGTTTTATCAGAAGGTTCAGAAGAAGTTTTAAGAAGTTCAACAAAAATATTAGCAGTTGTAAGAGAAGACGACCTATTATATGGTATAGACTTAAAATTAACTGATAACACATTCGACGAAAAATGTGCAACTTTAGTAGCTGGATATAAAGCTACAGAAAAACCTGAAGGTACATTAACAAAACTTTCAACTCCAATGATGTCAGAAGGAAACATTAGTAAACCTTTTAAATGTGAAATATGGGTTGCACAATATGAAGGTGATGCAATAACAGGATATGTAAAAATAACTCTAAATAAATGTACTGGTAAATTCCCAACAATGAAAGTTGGTAAAGAATTTTATGCACCAGAGTTTGAAATAAAAGCAAGAGAAAATACAAAAGCATCTAAACCAATACAAGATATGGAATTTGTTGCTAGTTTAGATTAATTTATAGGAGGTAATGGAAATGGCTGTAATTAGTGCAAAAGAATTTAAAGCGAAAGCTACAAGAGAAATAGAAATACCAGGATTCGATATAGACGAGACATTTACAATAAAAATAAGACCAATGTCCTTATTAGGTATGATAAGAAAAGGAAAAATAGATAATGAATTATTGGCAAGTGTCCTTGATTTATTCAAGTCCAATGAAAAGAAAATCAATACTAAAAAAGGAACAATAGCAGATGGGTTAGAAATGGACGTATTACAAAAACCAGAAATGTTACAAAACCTTGATGACCTAATGAGAAAAGTGGCCCAAGAAGTTATGATTGCACCTGCTTATGAAGAGGTAGCAGACTATCTAACAGACGGACAATTACAAGCAATATTTGAAGAAGCACAAGGGAAAATACAACAAGTAAAACCCACTGTTTAGGAGTAGCGAAATACTTGATGTAATAGCAGTAGCAAAAACATTTGGAACTACTCCGAGTAATATTTTAGGTATTGAAAAAGAAGAAACATATATTAAATATTGTATAGACGAAGCCTGTACATATATTTACAATAAAATGCAGCCCGACAAAGATGGAAAGGTAGAAGAACCAATATTCCCAAGTGATAAACAATCAAATAAATCTAAGAATGAAGGGCTTGATTTTCTAATGGGACTGTAGGGCAATAGCTCTACAGTTTTTTATTATATAAATAAAGGAGTGATATTTATGGCAGCAGACTTAGGTAGTATAGTTGCACATTTACAATTAGATGTATCTAACTTCCAAAACTCCTTAGAATCAGCACAAAACCAAATACAGCAATCTTCTCAAAATATGAGCAATGGCTTTTCAAGTGCAGGAAGAACTTTACAAACAGTAGGTGCAGGAATTACTGCAGCGGTTACTGTTCCTGTAGTTGCATTTGGTAAAAGTGCAGTTGAAGCGACACAAACTTTCAATGCTTCAATGTCGAAAACAGGAGCTTTAATGGGAGCTACACAACAGGAGATGAATCAATTACGTGATGCAGCTAAAGAATACGGGGCATCGACACAATTTAGTGCTACACAATGTTCTGATGCATTAGGATATATGGCATTAGCTGGCTGGGACGCTAATCAATCTGTATCAGCTTTACCAGGAGTATTAAATATGGCAGCTGCATCAGGTATGGATTTGGCACAAGCGTCAGACTTGGTTACAGACTACTTATCAGCATTTGGCATGGAAGCAAGTCAGGCTGGTGAAATGGCCGATGTACTATCTTACGCCCAAGCACATTCTAATACAACAACAGAAGCATTAGGAGAAGCATTTAAAAACTGTGCAGCCAATGCTCATGCAGCAGGTATGGACGTACAAACAACTACAGCATTATTAGGACAATTGGCCAATCAAGGGTTAAAAGGTTCAGAAGCTGGTACAGCCTTAACTGCAATAATGCGTGATATGACAGCTAAAATGAAAGATGGTGCAATTCAAATAGGAAACACGAAAGTACAAGTACAAGACGCTAATGGTAATTATCGTGATATGATAGATATATTAGGAGATGTCGAATCGGCTACCCATGGTATGGGAGATGCACAAAGGGCCACTGCTTTACAATCTACATTCACATCTGATTCTATTAAAGGATTGAATTTACTTTTAAATGCAGGAACTGGAAGTGCCAGAGATTTTAGGGACCAACTAAAAAATTGTGGAGGTACAGCTGAAGAAATGGCAGACAAGATGAATGACAACTTAGAGGGTGACATTAAAGCTTGTCAATCTGCTTTTGAAAGTATGCAACTAGCAGTAGGTGAAAAACTGGACCCAGTATTAAGAGCCTTTACACAAACCTTAACAAAACTATTTGCAGCAATAGGAAGTTTACCAGCTCCAGTATTACAAGTAGGTATGGTATTACTAACTATATTAGCAATCATTGGTCCAATCATATTAGTAATAGGCACAGTAATGACTAAAATTAGAGAAGTGAGACAAGGGTTACGAGATTTAAGAACTGCATTGAATATTATACGAAATGCTAATATCTTTAGTCGAGGTATGAGCTTGGTACGTACCGCCTTAGGTACTATACGAGGGGTTATAATGAATAACGTTATACCAGCTTTCCAATCTTTATGGGGTATAATGTTAGCCAACCCAATAGCAGTTGCAGTAGTTGCTATTATAGCACTTGTTGCAGGATTTACTTATTTATGGAACCACTGTGAAGCCTTTAGGGCATTTTGGATTAAACTTTGGAAAGACTTTTTAATGGCAGTAAAAAGTTTTTCACCAGCACTAGCAGGAGTTTTCCAAGGGATAGGGAATGTTATATCTGGTTTTGTGAATATAATCCAAGCATTATTAGGTGGAATCAAGGATATTGTTGTAGATATCTTTACAGGTAACTTTGATAAAATCCCACAAGATTTAGCAAGTATGGGGGAAAAATTACAAAACGCATTTGGAAAAATATTTGACGGATTAAAATTAATAGCGCAAAATTCATTGCAGGCACTACAAGATGTATTTATGGCCGGATTAAATACTCTATTCGACCCTATCATAGAGTGGGGATATTCTATATCTGGTGCCCTGGGAGATGCAATGACTGATTTATACGGAGTGTTTGAAGATAGTTTCAATTTAATAATGGATTACTTAGGAGACCTAGGTTCTATTATAGGTGATTTACTAACAGGCAACTTTGAAGGAGCTTTACAAGGAGTACAAGACTTATTCACTCATTTAGGTGACAATCTAAAGTTAGTCTTCCAAGATATAAAAAATGTAATACAAGAATTATGGACTTTTATTAGTACATCAGTTTCAACTTGGTTCAATAATGTGTTAAGTAATGTACAACAAGGAGCTATAAATATATTGAACACAGTAACTACTTTTTTATCAGAATTACCAGGAAAAATTGCATATGCATTAGGATTCATATTAGGCACAATAATTAACTGGAATATACAAGTATATTCAACTCTATTTAGTTGGGGACAACAAATAGTAGAAGCAGTTGTAAGTTGGTTCCAAACTTTACCAGATAGACTTAGTACTTGGCTAACAAATACATTAACAAATATACAAAATTGGGCAACAAATACTAAGCAACAGGCTACTCAAATGGGCCAAGAATTTATACAAAATGTAATAACATGGTTCCAAACTTTACCTACAAGATTAAATACTTGGTTACAACAAACTTTAAATCATATACAAACTTGGGCATCTCAAACCAAAGCTAAGGCAGTACGAGCAGGCTCTAATATGGTAAATGGATTTATAAGTTTTGTTAGAAATTTACCTAGCAGATTATGGGGACTATGTACACAAGCTCTTGCTAAAGTAACTTCTTTTGCTTCACAAATGAAAAGTAAAGCATCATCAGCTGCAAGAGGATTTGTTACAAATATTATAAATGGGGTAAAATCTTTACCAAGTAAACTTATGACTATAGGTAGCCAAGCTATTCATGGATTGATAAATGGGTTAAAATCTGGTGCAGGTGCATTATTAAGTGCAGCTAAAGGATTGGCGACACAAGCCTTAAATGGTATGAAAGCTGCCTTACACATAAAATCACCTTCACGAAGATTCCGTGATGAAGTTGGTAAAATGATACCAGCAGGGGTTGCAGTAGGTATAAGAATGAATGCAAAATCTGCATATGATACATTACGAACATTTTCTGATAATTTAGTAGAATTAGCTCCTACAGCCAAAATAGCGGCCGACGTACAGACTGCCACAGGCGGCATAAATTCTACGGCTATAGTTAATACTACGAGAACAGAAGCTGCAATACGAGAATTAACACAATTAGTAAGAAGTAGAAACAATGCAATAGATTATGATAAAATGGCAGATGCATTCACACAAGGAGCATCAAGAGTGGATAACCAAATAGTAATGGACAAAGAATTAGTAGGTAAAAAAGTATCAGAACCAGTTCGTACAACAAATGAATTGGTCAAAGCAAGATTAGATAGATTGGAAGGTGTATAAAATGGAAAATTACTTCATGTTTAACGATAATATAATTTCTGACATTTTCCTGGTCACTAAGATAGAAAAACCACTGATACCAAGTAAAGATATACAAACTTTAGATGTATTATCAAGAGATGGTAAAATATTCAATGGGAGCAAATATGCTCCTATTGATATAGATGTTTCTATATTAGTATCAGGTGAAACAGAAGCAGATTTACGATTACAATTAGCAGGTTTACGTGATTTATTAAATAGTAAAAAGCCTGTAAAGGTTGCATTTAAAAAAGATAGATACGGTTATGGTATGGTAAGTGATAAAATATCAATGGAACAAAAATCAGCTACAGATGTACTTTGTAAAGTCCCTATCACTTGTCACATACCTTATTTTTATTCAATAGAAGATAAGATGTATTTAAATACAGCTGATGTAAAAAGTATATCAATAGAAAACCAAGGAGGTATGCCTATACGACCATTCTTTACTGTAGGATTTTCTAGTAATGCTACATTTGTTCAACTTTATAATACCTTGACAGATGAACGCCTTTTAATAGGTAAATATCCTAAATTAGAATATGATGTGATAGATGAAAGTAGCGATGTGATGAATGACGCTTGTACCACTACTGGTAACTGGACAACATCAACTTTACCAATAGATGATAATAGAGCTGGTGGAGGTACAATTGGGGTTACTAAAGAAACTTCTGGGTTATGTATAGGAGCTTTAGGTTCAAGTTCTTCTGATGCTAAATGGAAAGGTGTTGAAGTTAGAAGAAATTTACCAAGTGCAGTAGATGAATTTAAATTACGTGCAGAATTAACATTCACCTCTACAGGGGTAAATGGTGACCCTTCAGTACAACCTGCTGACAAGGAAACATGGACAGCTGGGGAAAAAAGAACATATTATAAAGTAACCAGTAAAAAATTAAATATAAGAGATACCCCAAGCACAAGCGGGAGATTATTAGGCACACTAAAAAAGGGTACTGAAATACGAAACGGCACATTACATGGCATGTGGTTACAATATAGACATAAGGATTTCGAAAATAGACTTGTGTATAGTAGTACAAAATATATGAAAACTTGTACAGGAACTTCTCAAGTATCTCATCATGTAAGAAATGCTGTAATGAAGTTTGATGCTTCTATATTTTCAGCTGCCACAATAGATTCTACAAGATTATGTACGATAAAAAAAGGGGACGTTGTAAGGATTGATATTAGAAAAGAAATATATTCCTATGATTCCGATAACAAGGCGAGAGTTTGGTTCAAATTATATGTTCCATTTAAGGGCTATAATGGATATGTATGTAAGGGTGATTTAGAAACATGGGACGAAAGCAGTCCTGTCATAAAAATAGAATATGAAGAAGAACCAGAAACCGCTGACGATAAGACAGGTGTATTCGAGCTATATGGTATGGGCCCTAATAATGAAAGACTTTTTAAAATATCATTAATGGACGATAATGAATATTATGAATATACACAACCTAGTATTACAGTAGGTACAAATCACGTGCTATATAAGGATAACACACAAGTACCTGCACCAAAGTCCTATGCAGAAAATAACAATGGGACTATAAAAAATACATCGTATTTATCAGGCACAGTAGGAAGTTGGAATGACTTCTATGGGAATGTTACCCTAGAACGTAAGAAGGATTCAAAAGGTAATTATACTTGGAAATATACAATAAATAAAATTTCAAGTGGTAATATAGTTAATCAGAAAACAGGGACATTACAACTAAATAGTGTAGCTACAGAAAAATTGTCCTATATTATACTATATATGGGTACGCATGATAAACTTGAAAAAAGTGCAGATATGGCACTAAATTCCTTAATAATTCAAGGTGAAACATCGAATCATGAGACAAATATAAATAAAGTAGAATTTAAAAAAGGTGATGTTATAGACATTGACTTTGAAAACAGAAATGTTTATCTAAATGAAGTAAAACGCAATGATTTAGTCGATATAAGCAGTCGATATTTTAATATAGAGAAGGGAATTAACCCAATTAAAATATTCTCAAACGATGAAAATGTCGTCGTAGGGGCTGCCATAAATGAAGCATGGGTAGGTGATGAATAAGTATGCAAATCAATATATTAGATAACTCCAAGAAGCTGGTGGGCAGTCTTGATACAGACTATGGCGAACCAGTAATATTAAATGATAAATTTACACAATATTTAGATACCGGAGCTTATACGTTAGAATTTGATGCAGTATTCGATGCCAGACTAGATAGTGAGTATGCAGACAAATTACAAGAACGTAATTATTTAGTATTCCAATGGCACGATAAAACAAAATTATTTCAAATTCAAACAATAAAAGATACAGAAGGTATTGATAAGATTACAAGAAATGTTTATGCAGTTACATGCAGTTTAGAGTTATACCAAACTCAAATAAGACCAACAACACTAGAGGGTACGTTATCAGCTACAGCTGCAGCAGTATTACAAGATACAAATTTCAGAGTGGGGAAAATATCCCCACAAGCTGAAAACTTACCAGGTAGTTTAAGTATTACGTCAATAACTGCAGCATACACAGTATTACAAAATTTAGTTACAGCTTACGGCGATGTTGAAATGGAAATACGTGTCGAATGTATAAATGCAGCTATGGGCCAATATGAATTTTATATCGACTTTTATTATACTGGTGAAGTTGGAAATAAAACTTATAATCGAATTGAATATGATTGGAACGAATTCGGTATGACAAGAGAAACAGACACTACAGATTTTTATAGTGGATTAATTGCTCAAGGAGCAAATGGAATAACCTTCTCTAATATAGAATGGAATATATACAGAGGGGACCCAATGAATAAACCTTTAGGTCAAGATTATCTTGTAGACCCAGAATTACACTCACAATATAATAATGGGGGTAAATATATTCTAGGTGCATATAATAGTGATGCTACAACTCCTATAGATTTATTATGGGAAACATATTATAAATTAAAAGAGGTCAAACAAAGAAAATTAAAATTTGATGTACCTCTATATATTACACAAGAAGAATATTATAACTATGATATTGGTGATACTGTCCATGTAGTGAATCCTAAATTTAACCCTCCAGTTGAATTAGAAGCTAGAATAGGTACATTGGTTATATCTTTTACAGACCCTAATAATTGTAAAGCTACATTAAGTAATTATAAAGAAGTAAAAGCACAGAAGAAATTTTATTCACCTGATGACATAGTAAAAGATGCAGTAAGTACGATTTTAGGACTTCATACAGGAAAACTTTCAGAAGCTGATAAAACTGCATTAAGAGAGTTGATGTCCAAATTAAATTATCGTAAAGAAGAATCAGATAAGATAATAGAGGATTTAATAAATGCTAAAAAAGAAGATATACCACAGCTGCCAGACGACGTAGGTGAGGACACAGAGGACTACAGCCAAATAAAGATAAATAATATCGACGGTGGATTATGGATAGGAGATAAACGTATATATGATGTTAAACAACATTGTGTAGCTACTATACCAAATCAACCTGATATTGATTTAAAACCAGATACTAAAGCCTATCAAGAAGCATTACAATATTATAGTAAATTTAATCTTGGTAAACTTGCACAACATGCAGATATACAAAATATAAGAAGCTCAACTAATAAGTATAAAATACCTACTATGGTTAAATACTGGGCACCAAGATTCGGGCTAGACCCAGAGATGGTTTATATGTGTATCTGTGGTGAAAGCTCTGGTAACCCTTACCAAGCGACTTCGTATAGTGGTGGTGGATATGGATTAATGCAATGTGAACGTGATTCATATTTTAATAAGAAACATACTATAAAATTTATAGATGGCTCTACTAAAACATTTACACCTTCATATAGTACAATGAAGCCAGGTACAGCTGGTAATACTACAATAAACGGAGTTACTGTGGATAAAAATATAAATAACCAAATAATGTTTGGTTGTTATGAAATGAGAACAAGCTTAGATTGGTGCCATAACAATATATTTGCTACTCTAATATCCTTTAATATGGGGATTGGTGCAGTGTCTTGGATAGTGAATAAATATGTATGTACTAAATATGGATTTACTTTTACAAATTCACTAAATATGCACAGTTTACCTGCAGCTCAAAAAGCCAAAATATATGAAGTATTAGAGAGTGGAACAGGAGATTTTGCAGACTATAGAAAAGCCTGGGTGGCATATAGAAATAGTTTAGGTAAACCAGCTGGTACAGTTAATAATATTGAATTATATTTACGTTGGTATAATATCAATAATGGCCAACTTCCATATTCTGTAGATTATAATGGCAAAAAATATGGCTTAGGAGTTAATACTCCTGCAGTTAATCCTACAACCCCTGCTAAAGGCTCAACAGTACGTGACACTATAGTAGCTACAGCAAAGAAAATAGTATCTCAACACGTTGACCAAAAAATAGCTACTTATGACCAAGGCAGTAGAACAGTAAACTTTGATAAACCAAATAGATATCCAGGTACACTAAGGGGTATAAAAAATCCAATTTGTTACGACTGTTCTTCATTAGTATCATGCTCTTATCTAAAGGCTGGTATGAAGTCTGTATATAATAAGAACTGTAAATATGGTTCATTAGTTGCAGGTGCTACTGCGAAACCAGGTTACAAAATGTTTAAAATAACGAAAACTACAATAGAGGACATGTTACCTGGGGACATAATAATGATGTGTAATAAAACCTGCCCTACTACATTAACCAGAGCTAAGGCAATAGCAGTAGATTTTACACATCATACATTAATTTATTGTGGTAAAGAGAATGGAAAACATATGGTAGCACATGCTAGAAAATGGGACTGGTGGCCAAAGGCTATAATGTATATGGAAGTTTATTCAGATATTTATAAGTATGGATTTTGTTTACGTCCTTATGAGCTTGTAGAAAAGGATAAACTTGTTTCTAGTGATGAAAGTACAGGGGCACCTGGTGAAATTATTATAGATGACACAGCTATACAAAATAAGGATTTAAACTGTATAACAATTAAAGCTCTACCTGGAGCTACTGCTACAGACTACCTAAGCGATTATAATTTAATTAGTAATGTAACTATAGGTGAGTTGACAGACAACATTAGTTATCCTACTACATGCGATTATGTATTTATACACTTTGGTATTCCTAACGCTACTGCCATCGACGCACAGGACGTTATTAATATGGTTGAGGCACTAAAAGTTAAATATCCAAAAACTCCTGTATTTGTGGCTAAAGAATGGCACGCTACATCTTTGCTTTCAAATTATACAGAAATAAATAAGCTTGTAGATGAATATAATTTAGTTGTAGAAGAATATTGTAATAAAACACAATATGCTATATTCTTAGATATTGGAGATATACCTGGTACTGCTGATGGTTATACTTGTGATACTAAAGAGCATACACAAACATATTTCAATAATGTAAAATCAGCTATTAAAACTAAAGTATTAGGGTATAAACCTTCACAACCAGACCAACCTCCTACATCAACAACAAAAGTTGATTATGTTTTACAACCTTATGATAATAAAGATTTTGGTACAGTTAATAGTATATTTGTAAAATGTATATCTAAAGTTGATATTAAATTCTGGGCGAAGTTTAAATTTAAAACAAATACAGAATCAGAACCTACAAACTTTAAACAAAGTGCTATACTTTATTTAGAAGGTGACGATTGTAAGAATGGAGCATTACTTCCAAAAGCTGACACTGAATATCAAATTACAGTTATGGCGAATCCCGATAGAACTTTATACCAAACTAAAAAATATTATGGAGTAGTTACAGCCGTAAGAGGTGATGGTAAATATACAGACTGTGGGGATTTTGTAGGACGAGATGATATAATAAAAGTAGGTGAAACTTATTGGGATAATAGGACTAAATTTACTTATGGTACTACGACTCCATTATCTTATACAAACCCTAATGCCAATAAATCTAAATGGAAAATTGCTGAGGGTTCATATTATATAGATTGCTCTACTTTTGTGGCACTATGTTGTAGAGGTATTCCTTATAATGAATCACCTTATAGTAAAAAATGGACTAACAGAAATAAAATAAGTACAACTTATCCATGGGCATTTGACCCAGGTAGATATGCTGCCAGTATTGCACAATATTGTGTATCAAAAGGTTGGGTAGCAGAAGGAATAGATACCACTAATTGGACAAATATTGAAAAGGGTGATTTAATCTTTTGGGATAGAGATGGCAAGGATTTAAACAGATATATGAGTATTTCCCATGTAGGTATATGTAGTGGTTTTGATAGTGAAGGAGATGCGACTACAATAGAAGTTACAACAGTAACCAATGCGGTATACAAAAGAAAACTGAAAAATAATCAACCGGGTAAAGTAATTTTAGTTTGTAGAATACGAAAGGACGGTTAGAATATGGATTTAAATAGATTATTAGAACTTAACGACTCCTATCAAAAATCCCATGATATCGTAATAAAGCTTATTCAAGGTATATTGGATAAAGGAGAAGTTACAGGAGATGAAATGTCAGACATAGAAACAAGTTTAGGTGATTGTGACGAGGATTACAACCAAGTTACAAAAGCCGAAGACAATTATATAAAAAATGATTTACAATCACAAATAGATGAAATTAAAAAAACTAAATTAGACATTAATGCCGACAGTATTATAGACTTATTAACTAATGGGGGCAGAACTTCTGCCCTTCATACTGACGGTGAAGGTAATATTATAATGGACGTAGCTAAATTATCAGAGTTGAATCAAGTTAAATTGGTAGTTGATGAACATGGAAAATCAATACAGGGTATTATAGCTGATACAGAAGTTGAACAAGCAGATGGTTCTAAGATTAAGTTAAAAGTAGCGTTCTCTACTATAAATCAAAAGGTTGATAGTATTACAACTACAGTAGGGCAAATTGAAGGGATAGCAAATGGTGCCGATACTAAAGCCGAGGGGGCATTAACAAAGGCTTCTCAAATAGAGCAAACTGTTGATGGGATTAAACAAACTGTACAAGGATATACTACAGATATTAATAAGAGTGTTGTCAGTGTAAATAATAAATTTTATTTATCTAATAGTAAAGAAGCTCTTACAGGAGGTTCTTGGACAACAGAAGCTCCCAAAACTATTCCCGAAGGTAAATATTTATGGATTCGCCCTACTTATACTTTAAAAGATGGTACGGTAACTGATGGTACAGCCGTATGTACGTCTGGTGCTAAAGGTGATAAGGGAGACCCAGGTAAACAGGGTGCAACAGGAGATACTGGGGTTGGTATAGACCATATATTAACTATCTATTTTGTATCTAATTCTAAAACTACTGCACCTACATTTACAGTAGAGGGTTGGTTATTAGATATACCTCCTTATCAAGAAGGTAAATATTTATGGAGTGCTTACAAGATTTGGTACACTGATAATACAGTAGGGTTTACTACTCCCCAATATTGTAGCGAGTGGGAAGCTAATGCCAAGGCAGAAAAAGCAGTATCTATTGCTACCCAAACAAGTGAAAAGTTTGAATGGATAGTACAAAAAGGCTCTACCCAATCAAGTATAACATTAACAGATAAGGCTATACAAGCAATAGCAAATTCAAGTATCAAGTTAAAAGCTAATCAAATAACACTAGAAGGTATTGTAACAGCTAATGGGAATTTTAAAATTTTAGCGGATGGTTCAATCGAGGCAGTTAATGCTAAATTTAGTGGTGATATAACTGGTTCTACCTTTTCAAGTAAAGATGGCTCATTCAAAGTCGGTGATGATGGTAGAGCTGAGGTTGATAGTTTATCTGTTAATAATGAATTTAGTACTGATATATTAACAGTAGGACAGATAAATAATAGTCGTTACCAAGCCGTATTAGACGAGGACGTAACTATTTATATAGACCCACTTGGGGTGGCATCCGAAGAATTTGCCAATTACTCAACTTTTACATCTATTGCACAATTTATAGACTATTGCCCTACTAATTTAAATGGGCATGAGATTGAATTACGCTTCATAAACAATGTATCGGAAAATATAGTATTTAATAATTTCCATAGTGGAAAAATTATATTTAACCTAAATGCGAAATCATTATTAGGTTATATGTATTTAACAGGATATGCCATGCAGTATGAATTTACTCCCGATAATAATGGAAAGATTATGCCAAATATAGCATATGAGGGAGATAATGGTAACTATGCAGTATATGTGTTTAATGCTAGTTTACGAATACAGGATTGTACTATATATGCTGGTAATGGTAGTGGTAATAATAGTGGTATAGAGTTCAGCAACTTCGCTATGGGAAAAGTAGATAATGTAGGATTTGTAAACTGCTATAATGCAGTAAGAGGGTATGTTTGTAGTAAAGTATTTATAACTGGTACGAAGGGTCAAACATCAAGTTATGCATTTTATTCACTATCAGGCTCTGTTCTAGCATTTGGTACAGCTGCAAATGCTAGTAGTAAGTTAGGTACAACATCTGGATATAAAACCGGTTCTAATGGACACTGTTGGGTAGATGGTGCTAAATTTACTGCAGGTGCAGTTAGTGGTTCTAATACTAATACAGGTACTACAACTGCAACTAAGACAGCCATTTTAACATCAGACTATGGCGACACATATAGAAAAACAGTATATAATAACTGGAAAAAAGATGGTACAGTACGTCAAGGGGATTATGGTTATGGTGACTGTGTTGGTTGTTGGTTCTTTGGTACGAAGTTTAAAACATATGCAAATAAAAATGTTAGTAAGATAGTGATAAAATTTACAAGACAAAGTGGAGGTGTTAGTTCAGCAGTAACGCATGGAGTTAGAACTCATAACTATGCTACAAGACCAAGTGGCTCACCTTCATTTAACACTAACTTCAGTAAATCAGCTAGTGTTGCAGTAGGAGGTACAGGTACAGTAACTCTTACAGATGCTACAGATATTTCCAACTTCTTGTCAGCTAAAGGGGTAGGCTTAGTACCTGCAACTCAAAACGCTTCACATTATTCAGTTTGCAGCGGTACATGTAAAGTTACAATAACTTATACAGAATAAGTAAAACAGTAAAACTACTATATATTAGGCTATATAATATATAGTAGTTAATTTTTATATTTTGTAAAAAGGAGGTAGGGAATAATGATTTATAAACAATGTGTATTAACTATAGCAAACAATACAGCTACACTAGATGAAGATATATATTTATATAGACTTGATAAAAATGTAGAGCTATATTTTACTATAGTGAATAACAAATACAAATTTGACAAATCAGACTTAAATAATATTATAAACATGACAAATGCTAGTTATTTTCAAATGAGATTATACAAAAATACAGAGGTAAAATATACATTCGCAATACAACCTACAGATAATGGGCAAGCTATACTTACAATAACAGATGACTTAATAGATGAACCAATAGAAGTAGGGGACTACGATTTTCAAATTTCATTATTAGATGCAGACAAATCAAGTATGATATCTATGCCAATAGCAAGACAACAAATCCATGTGTGCGAACCTCTAGTTGCAGATGCTAGTGAAACTGGCTCTGCTGTTCTTGGATTAAGTCAATTAGATACTACTGGAGAAATAATAGATGCATTTGACGAGAATGGAAATTATATTAGAAAAGTTCATGTTAATGGGGAGATAATTTCTGCAGAGTTGTTCAATAAGTGGGAGACTGCACTTGAAACTAACTCCACAAATATTTCCACTCTTAAAGAAAATCAGATTGACCTAATAGAGGACGACACTTCTATGGAAGGAATATCGGACACTACTCATGATAATTTAGAAACGACAAATAAAACTATAATTGGTGCTATAAATGAACTTAGTACGCAATATAAAGATATTGTGAATAATCATTTAGTTATATCTGTAAAAGATTTTGGTGCAAAAGGTGATGATATAAATGACGATACAAAAGCTATTCAAAGTGCTATAGATTTTGTATCTAACTACGCATCAAGTGTATATAATAATGACTATTTTGGTGTTGTTAAAATACCTAAAGGTGTATATAAGGTGACTAATTTAATTATGAAGTCTAATGTCCATATTGAAGGTGAAGGTATAGCAATAACAAGAATAAATCCTATAGGAACAAGTGGTTATGTGTTTGATTGTATAGGAACTGATAGAAATGCTAAATTAGTGCAATGTGACATGAAAGACTTTACTATTTCACCAAAAGATAGATTTAGCTCTTCTGATTATCATAATAGACCAAATGTAGGTGGAATAAATTTTAATTTTGTTGAGAGAGTATCTTTAAGGAATATAAAAATCAATGGTATTACTGGTATAGGATTAAGAAATGTGGAAAGCTTTGATTGTTATTTTGATAATTTAGAGTTTGTTTATGTTGGTAGCGATGCCAATACTCCAGCAGTTCTACTTGACGGAACAGAAGTTGATTCAACAAATGCTTTACACTTCTTTGGTTGTCGTTTTGAAGCTTGTTCTTGTATGTTAAAGCTTACAAATGGTGTTAGACAAAATCAATTTATAGGTTGTAAATTTGAATATTCTGTTTATGATGACGTTCCTATTAGAGATACAGCTGGAATAATAATAGACCAATGTAATTCAAACACATTTAGTGCGTGTGGCTTTGTCGGTGGTAATAATGTTGTTCCCCTAATTAAAATAGGTACTAATAAGAACGACATAAGGGGATTGAAATTTGTAGGTTGTGACTTTATAGCTGGTGAGCAACATAATTCACTGGGTGTGGTAGGTGATATTTCTGCAGTAAATGTAACATTAAGTGGATGTTCTTTTACAGGTTTTGGTAAATGTGTAGAAACAAAAGGTAATACAACTATAATTGGTTGTGAATTTATAGACTGTAATGCCCCAAACGTTACAATGACATATGGAAAAATATCAGAGTGCGATTTTCAATTTGTTAATTTAACGGATGGGGCTTTAGTTTTATTAGGTGGGGTTAAATGTGTAGGTAATACTATATCTTCTTTAAATTCTACATCTAAGGGAATTGTATGTAGCTATAATGCTTTACTATTAGGAAATACAATAAATGCGGTTACTACAGCTATTGAAGTTAGTGGCACAGGGAATATAATAAGAAGTAATGTCATTAATAATGCTAAAAAAGATTATGAGATTGTTGATTTAAGTAATAATTTAATAGAACATTATTGGGGTACTTCTATTTCTAATTATGCTCCACAAATTAGAAATAGTATGAAGGTTGATAATAATTACAATAGAATATATATTCATAATGGAAGTGATTTCCTTAGTATTCCTATTATCAAATTCGGCTCAACAGAAGATGAACCAAAAGTAGGTAGATTCCCAGGTATGTTATACTATAATACTACAATTCAAAAGCTAACAGTTTTTAATGGTAGTTCATGGGAAGCTATTAATACATCTAATTTTTGATATATAATAGATAAATATTATATAAATAAACATTAAAAG
>ERZ1034844.429-NODE-429-length-23250-cov-4.747273_pt1 | contig 23250 bp, 18 predicted proteins | sample MGYA00520594_ERZ1034844 | MGnify/ENA primary metagenome ERZ1034844 (study PRJEB33766, sample SAMN09781733) | gut metagenome | biome: gut microbiome | host: Homo sapiens | place: Madagascar | study: EMG produced TPA metagenomics assembly of the PRJNA485056 data set... | reverse complement strand
TCGACGGGCACGCGCCCCGCACCCATGTCGTAGGCGACCTGACGTACGTGCGCACTGGGCGGAAGTGGAGCTACGTCTGCCTGCTGGTCGACCTCTACAACCGCGAAATCGTCGGGCACTCGGTCGACGACCGGCGCGACTCCGACCTGGTGAAGGCGGCGTTCGCCACCGTGGGGTTCCCCTTGTCCGACATCCGGGTCTTCCATACGGACCGCGGAAGCGAGTTCGCCAACGCCTCGATAGACGAGATGCTCGAGGTCTTCGGCATCGAGAGATCCCTGTCGGGGAGGGGCTGCCCGTACGACAACGCCGTGATCGAGTCGGCCAACAACAGCCTGAAGAGGGGGCTCGTCCACCGCGAGTCGTTTCCCGACACCGAGCATCTGCGGCAGAGGGTCAACGAGTGGGTGTGGTCCTGCAACAACGCGAGGATTCACTCGACCTTGGGCTACATGAGCCCGGTCGAGTTCAGGGAAGCAGGGCTGTCCCTCTGAAAACTGTTTAAAAATATGCAGCAAATCCAGAAGGGATTGGCAGTGCTTCTTAGACTAAGCCCCTGCCACACAAACTACCGAAGCCTCATTAATTTGACCCGCAGCAAAAGCCGTTATGGGGGGGGATACGCGACCCCTCACATCAAAGCGACGAAACGGCTCAGTATTCTCAGTAATCGCCTTTTGTCGCAATGCTCCCCCAGTACGAAAGCCCATATGAATCCGCTTTTCCAAAGTCGTCCAAACCCACAACGTCGTATGGATTTTCAGCAAACAAATGAACATATCCGTCAGCGCATTCGAATAGCATGTCCCCTGCCGTATTCTGGCACACATGGGTAAAGTCGTTGTAGTAATCAAGGTCCTCGCTGTCCGCCTCCCCGATCACGACCAGGCTTGGGCTCATAGCCTCCATCCATGATTTCGGAGGCCTTCCAGATGCCCTGCCGTGATGGGGAGCAAACAGCAGGTCAACGGGTGGGATATCAACACTATCGCAAATCTCTTCCATGAACGAGGTTTCTAAATCGCCCATCCATATCGCCTTGACCCCGTTTTCCAGGCTGTAAGTGATGATGGGAGAGATATTATTCGGCGATTCGCCTTCGGCGGCTTTTTCAAGAGCTTTCTTGAAAGCGCCGTTCGTGATCACGGGCCATAAGACATTGATTCCAGAGGAACCGTAGTTCTTCTCCTCATCGTTATCGTTCATCCAACAGCGGGAGCAACCCTTTTTGATGTAAAAAGCCTTGGAGGAATCCCTGAGCTCGCGATAGCGCTTGAAGGATGGGCTTTCGTCGCTTTTGGTCGCCCCGTTGTTTACGCAATAAAAGTTTCGTATGCCAAATCTATCATCAAGATGCTCTAAACCATGGATATGGTCTTCGTCAGGGTGCGTTGAGATGATTCGGAATATGTCCTTCCCTCTTGATTCTTCGGCTATTTCTTGAAGAATATCGTCTTTTCGCTCCTCAACGAGGTTGCAATCTATCACGGTGAAGTTGCTGCTCCCATGTTTGATGTAAAAGGTGTCCCCTTTGTCGACAGAAAATGATTTGATGATGCTCATCGATGCTCCTTCGAAATCGTTTCCGACACGTCGCATGCAATAACGCTGGTCACCAGGCGCTTCCCCTTCAGGCGGGCCGAGATTAAACCAACTAGCGCGAATACCCCGCAGATAGCTATCGAGCCCCAAGCAAAAAGCACGTAGCCGCCGGCGCACAAAGTCAAACAGTTCGCTGCCGCCATCAACAGCAACAGAGTCGCAGGCAAAGCGCACAGGTCTCTTCCATACAAGAACGCTCTGTTCGCTGACTGGACGGATTCTAACTGAGCATGCTTTCTATATAGTCTGTACCATTGAGCGTTTTGGAAACGAAGGGCGATGTCCTGGTCGTCTATCGTCTCGAGCCTATCGATAATCGACGAGTATACCTCGAGAGCGTCGGAAGCCGAGAACCTGCAATCGTTTACGCGCCCACTGCGCAAATCAGAAAAGATGGTCGACCCTGGGCGCAAAATCCCGAAGCGACCTATCCGCGGATATATCAACCAATCCTTCAGCTGGTACGGGATAAGGCAGTCAATCGTTATCCCGATCGAGTACGCGAGGGCGATAAACGTTGCGTAGCAAGCGAGGAAACCGAGCGAGGAATCTCCAAGAGCGGAAAGAAACCCTGAAAAAGCGCCGAGGCTGGTCGAGGGGAGAACGATGACAAGCGCAAGCGCCAAGGTGAAGCTCTTGAACTCCTCCTGATAGCCTTCTTTTGTCGACGCCAAATTTCCTCCTAATGATAGATTCGAGTCATATAAATTTGCTTAGCAACTATTATTGATTGTTCAATATTGCTGTCAAGTCTCTCTTATGCAATAATTTTTTACATCAGAAAGGAGCACAACTATGAAATTGCTGAGCGTCGCGGTATCGGGCTTCCGCAACGTAGCGCAGACCACCATCGAGCTCGGCGGGATAAGCGCCATCGTCTCTCCGAACAACTACGGCAAGTCGAACCTGCTGCAGGCCATCGACTTCGGCTTCGAGTTCATGAAGTCGAGCAGCCGCCAGCGCGAGTCGATGATGCGCTCGCTGAATTGCATGCCGCTGAACCCCAAACTCGCCAACGATGACTTCCGCTTCTCCATCACGCTAGACGACTCGACCCTCGGGGAATACCGCTTCGTGCGCTACGGCTTCTCGTTCGCTTGGCTGCGCGACGACGGCGAGGGCTGCAGGATAACCGACGAGACCATAGAGATCAGCTCGAGGGAGCGCGGCCCCTGGACCAACTATCTCAAGCGCAACGAGGGCAAGTACAAGAAGAGCCACGACACACGCTCGTTCCGCTCGATAAGCCTCGACGGCACCAAGCTCGCCATCGATGTACTCACCGCAATTGAGGACATCGACATCAACGGGGCCATCAAGTCCGTCCTGTCGGCGTCGTTCGACATATGCGACTCGCTGGACACCGACAACCGCTTCCGCTCGACGCCCCTGGAACTCAAAGTGCAGCGCCCTGACGACTCCTTCGTCATGTTCGACGACGAGGACCTGTCTCGCTCGCTGTTCCACCTGAGCAAAGCCAGCCCGGAAAGATACGAGGATTTCCAGGCGGCCGTGTACACGCTGTTCCCCGAGTTCGAGGAAATCTCGGCGGTCTCCTACGCCATCAACCCCGAAGAGCACAGCAGGCTCGTCGAGATACTCGGCGCAGCCGACGCCGACACGGACATCCCCTTCAGGATCAAAGACGAACTCTACCGCCTGATGATAAAGAGCTCGCACGTCAACCAGCCAGTCGACGTCTCCTATATGTCCACCGGCACGAAACGCATCATCTGGCTCATCGCCAACGTGATGATCGCCGGGGCCAAGGGCGCAGGCGGCATCGGCATCGAGGAAGTCGAGACGAGCATCCACCCGCGCATGACGCAGGAGCTCCTCGAGATCCTCAACGAGAGCGTTGCGGACACCTCGCTACTGCTCACGAGCCACTCGCCCTACCTCATTCAGTACCTAAAGCCGGAAAAGATCTACATCGGAGTGCCGAATGAAGACGGTGTTGCGTACTTCAGGAAAATGCGCCCATCGAAGGTAAAGGGAGCTGTCGCCGCAGCGTACAACCACGGGTTCGGCCTCGGGGAGTATCTTTTCTCCCTGATGTCGGACGACGGAGACGGCGCCCGGGTGCTCTGCGACCTCCTGGAGGACTGATATGGGTGGAAGCAAAGCATGCCGCGGCCTTGCGTTCATCGTCGAGGGCGCGACGGAGAAGGTCTTCTACCTTGAGTACCTCTCGCAGTTGTGCGCGGCCAAGGGCCTCGCGCTCAGGAAAGACCTCGACACGCAAGAGGACCGCTACGCCATAACATCGGCAAACGGCGAGAAGGCCGTCATGATGGCCAGCGTGAACTCTGTCTCCCAGATGACAAACTCGGCCACGTGGTTTGACAGAGCTTGCGTAGGCGAAAACCCGGAAATCGACTGGACGGTCTTCCTCTGCTACGACACCGACGAGTACAACAACAACATCACGAAGTTCCACGAGGGCGACTGGGCGATGCTGCGCAAGAGCATCTCGCCGGCAGCGCAGAAGGTCGTCGACCTAGCGGCCAAGGCCGACATCGAGGACGTGATGCTGTGCGACCTGCCCGACGTCCTATCCTTTCTCGGGTTGCCACCTGAGACGAAGATGCCACCGGGCAACAAGGGGAAGACAAAGCTCAAGAAGCTCTACAGGAAGGTGGCGCCGAACAAGGCATACCACTCCGGAGAGCGCGCCAAAAGCCTGATCTCGCATCTCGACATGACGGAGATCAGGGCATCGGCGCCCATCCCACTCGGAGAGATAGACAGAGCGGTCATAAGCAGCTGATGTAACTTTTGGCACCCTAGAACTTACATCAAGCCCCGATTTCATAGCAAAATCGGGGCTTTTTTCACCCGTATGTAAGTTTAATGACACATCCATCTGGCAAGTAGCACCCAGCGAGCATGCAGCAAGACCACCCCTCCGGCTATCATGTAAGCCCTACTCCTCGATGCGGGCGAAACAGCCTCAAGGGTTTCAACGACTGCTCATCCTTCGCGACGCATGTCGCTGCCCTAGCCACGTTCGTGTCGACGCATTTCCCGGGTATCCTGGGATAGTTTGCGAAACAATGGGGCTTTGCATCTGATTGTTGCAAGCTGCCCCGCCATCGGAGCCGCCATAGCCTTCCTGGGTCTATCCGCTCACCCTCTCCATGTCTCCACGCGCCCGCAACCCAAGCAGCCATCAAAAACGATGCAGACCCCCATAGCTGCCACGCATAGCTATCCCGTCCAATATTCGTAAAATCACGCCTATAGGCAGGAGGCACCGACCCGCCTCCCCATTCTGAACTGTCCCCATTTCTTGGGCACGAGAAATGGGAGGATTATTTATGTCTGTCGATCTGGGAAAAATACGACGAGGGCACCGGAGGGGGACGGCGGCGCTCTTCGGGGGCGGCCTGGGCTATGGGCCCGCCGCACGAAAGCGCTGGATTCCCAAGAACACTGTGAGAGAATGGCTTTTCACGTATCGGGCCATGGGCTTGGAGGGGTTGTTGTCCATGGGGTCGAAGCAGGCAAGGTACACCTTCGAGCAGAAATGCGACGCGGCAAGGGCGTCGTCGACCACGGCATGGCCACTTCCGACGCCATGGCAGCGTACGGGATAGCCTCGAGGACGCCTCTCCAGAACTGGTGCGCCGCATACCACGAAGGCGGCACGTAAGCGCCGAGGGCAAAGCCCAAGGACCGATGGAAGAGCTCGGGCGGCAAGAAGCCGCGAACAGGAGCTGGAAGAGTACTGCCATTTTCTCACGGCGCCGCCGGTCGCGCCCAGCTCGGAGGCTATCGCGTCGCGGCCGTAGCCTGCGCGAATAACCTCAACCGCCCGAAGCTTCGTCCCGGCAGGGTACCTGACCCTCCTGTCCCTTCTCAAGATCGAAAACACCCCATTTCTTGTGTCCAAGAAATGGGGCGCAGTTCAACGGGACCTGTCCCTATATTCCCACCTATTTCCCTGCGGCTTTCAGCGCTGCTTTGGGGCCTGCTACCAGCAGGTAGTACAAGCCCTTGCGCAACGGCGTGGGGTTGTTCGGGAAAAACTGCTCGAAGCGCTTTGGGTGCTCCATCAAATAGCGCAGGTTCGCGTTCTGATAGTCGCTGAACAGCGAGCGATCATACGCGCCGCCCCTGAACCCAGCGCGCAAATCCTCATGCATCTTGACCACAAATTCACGACGCTGCTCCGGCGCCAAGCGCGCAAAGTTCCACATATAGCTGTCATAACGCAGCCTGAACAGGACTTTTCGCAAATCTTCGCAATCAGGATCGTTCTTGATGAAGCGCTCGGCCATGTCGAATTCTTTGCACACGCACATCACTTTTTGCGCGTCGTTCACAGAAGACGCCTCGTTGTCCTGGCGGTAATGCAGGATGGCCTCTTCGGACATGACAACCTTCTGCGCGGATACCCATACCTTGAACTGGAAGCCCAGGTCCTGGAAGCTTGCGCCCGCCGTTTCGAGGAAACGGACGCCCTTTTCGACAAGCATTTCGCGACGATACAGCGCCGACCAAATGGAAGGAATACAGTAGAACACTTCGCGGACATCGCGCGGGCTAAAGGGGGCATCCGTCATTGGGGGTTTGCACACGCTTATAGGCTGGTTGCGTTCCTTGGGCGTGCTCCAGTAGAACCAGTAGTTCGCCTTGGCCACATCGACAGGAGCGTCGGCACTTGCGCCCTTCACCATGCCGTACAGCATCTCCAGCGCATTCGGCTCGAAGAAATCGTCGGGCTCCAAAATGCCAATGTACTCGCCACGTGCGGTGTCGATGCCCAAATTCATTGACGCACCGTAACCGGAATTATCCTTATCAATCAGGCGAAAACGCTGGTCTTTTTCCATGTAGCGCTTGATGATGTCCAGAGAACCATCGGTACTACCGTCGTTGATGCACAGCGCTTCAAAGTCGGTAAACGTCTGAGCAATCAGCGAATCAAGCGCCTGCTCCAAATACTGCTCGGAATTGCAGATGGGCACCAGCACCGAAATAGTAGGTGCAGGCCCTTCAGGTGCAGGGCTGATCTTCGCGCTCGCACGCGCTGCATTCGCACGCGCCTGCTGCTGAGAAATCTGGTTCTTACCCTTTTTCTCGGTCTTCGCAGCGGCGTTTCCGCCACCGGCGCTCTTCGCGTTATTCTTCTTAGCCATTCCCTGCCCCTCTCAAATCAATTAGGTAAAAGTATACCGTTCAAACAGGAAGCAACCACAGGGCATATTTCAGCTGCCGCGAATCACATCACACACTTCGCCCCGAAGCTTCAACACTTAATTAATTCCTCGCAAACGAGGTGCTTTCCTCAAGCGCATCGCATAGAATCGATCTAATGTAAAACGCGTTCATAAAACAGCGCCAGCAGAGCGCAACACTATTCGCCTCAACGCGTTATTGAAGCCCGCCGCCAACAAGGAGGTTCTTATGAAACTTGGATTCATCGGATGCGGAAATATGGCCAAAGCCATGATCAAGGGAATTATCGCGAGCGGTGCTGTTGCGCCTGGTGAAATCTACGGTTCCAATGCAACGCCAGAACACGCCGCTGCCGTAGCCGAAGAATTCGGCATTAACGCTGGCACCAACAACATCACCGTCGCTGAAAACGCCGACATCCTGTTCCTTTCCGTAAAGCCCTACCAGTACGAGGCCGTTATTGCCGAAATCCGTGGAGCAGCGCGCCCTGAACAGACCGTCGTCACCATCGCCCCCGGCAAGACTATCGCCTGGCTGGAAGAACAGTTCGGCACGCCCGTTCGCATCGTACGCACCGCACCGAACACGCCCGCGCACGTGCTGGCAGGCGTTACCGCCTACTGCCCCAACAGCTTGGCAACCGCTGAAGACGTCGCCGCCGTCGAATGCCTGCTTGCCAGCTTCGGCACCACCGTTGAACTGGAAGAATCGCAGCTCGACGCCGCAAGCGCCATCGGCGGCAGCTCGCCCGCCTATGTATATATGTTCATCGAGGCCTTGGCAGACGCAGGTGTGGCCGAAGGCCTGAAGCGCCCGCAGGCTTACCAGCTTGCCGCGCAGGGCGTACTGGGTGCTGCAAAACTCGTGCTCGAATCCGGCAAGCATCCCGGCCAGCTGAAGGACGAGGTGTGCTCGCCTTCCGGATCCACCATCCGCGGCCTTGAGGTTCTGGAAAAAGGCGCATTCCGTGGCACCGTCATCGACGCACTGCGCACCACCATCGAAAAGGCGCGCGCTCTGTAACGCAAACGGGCGCGGTTGAGGGCTTCGCGGCGCAGCGATGTCCTAGCCCTGCTTCCCGCCGAAGCGATCTTTGCTCTTGCCCGCCCCGCAAGCAACAACCCCGTTACAAACAACAACGCGAACGCTTCCTTTCTTGACATGCCGCGCGCACATACTAGAATCCGTATTAGCACTCCACATGTTGGAGTGCTAATTACGTTTATAGGCGCTTGCGCACCACCATTTCGGCACCGCAAGCACACGGCAACAAACCAACGTTTGCCTGCAGTTCGCAGGTGCAAGCCGCTACGCGGGCCAGGTATCGCGATGTCGGGCGTAATGCCCAACCGCCCGCCGCGCCAGCAGACAAACGCGCAGAACAGGCCATTGAAGGAAGGATCTGAATGAAGCAATTCAAAACAGAAAGCAAAAAGCTCCTTGATCTGATGATCAACTCCATTTACACCAACAAGGAAATCTTCCTGCGCGAACTTATTTCCAATGCATCCGACGCGGTAGACAAGCTCTACTTCAAGAGCCTCACCGACACCACCATCGCCGTTTCCAAGGACGATCTTTCCATCAACGTGGCATTCGACAAGGACGCTCGCACCATCACGGTTTCCGACACGGGCATCGGCATGACCCGCGAAGAGCTGGAAACCAACCTGGGCACCATCGCTCATTCCGGCAGCCTCGAGTTCAAGACCGAAAACGCCGAACAGCAGGGCGAAGACGTAGACATCATCGGCCAGTTCGGTGTGGGCTTCTACTCCTCGTTCATGGTGGCCAAGGAAGTTACCGTAACCTCCCGCGCATACGGCGAACCCGAAGCCTTCACCTGGAAGTCCGACGGCATCGAAGGCTACACCATCGAACCCGCAACCGCTGAAGAGGCAGCCGCGCTGGGCGCCGACCACGGCACCAGCATCACCCTGCACCTGAAGGACAACGCCGACGAAGAAGAGTACGACGTATTCCTAGACCAGTACGAGCTCCAGGCCCTCATCAAGCAGTACAGCAACTACGTGCGCTACCCCATCCGCATGGAAGTGGAAGAGCGCAAGCCGTTGCCTAAGCCCGAAGACGCCGGCGACGACTACACACCCGAATTCGAAACGGTGCGCGAGGTTAAAACCATCAACTCCATGATTCCCATCTGGAAGCGCCGCAAATCTGAGGTGTCCGATGAAGAGTACGCCACCTTCTACAAAACCGATTTCCATGATTTCGAGGATCCGGCTCGCACCATTTCCGTTCACGCGGAAGGCGCACTGACCTACGACGCGCTGCTGTTCATCCCCAAGCGCCCGCCGTACGACTTCTTCAACAAGGACTATGAAAAGGGCCTGGCGCTGTACAGCTCTAACGTGCTGATCATGGAAAAGTGCGCCGACCTGCTGCCCGACTACTTCAGCTTCGTGAAGGGCGTTGTTGATTCTCAGGATCTGACGCTGAACATTTCCCGCGAAACGCTGCAGCAGAACAGCCAGCTGCGCGCTATTGCCAACAAGCTTGAAAAGAAGATCAAGAGCGAACTGGAAAAGTTCCTAAAGAACGACCGCGACGGCTACGAGAAGTTCTTCAAGGGCTTTGGCCGCAACCTGGAATACGGCATCTACACCAGCTATGGCATGAAGAAGGATGTGCTGGCCGACCTGCTGCTTTTCTATTCCGCCAAGCAGCAGAAGATGGTCACGCTGGCCGAGTACGCCGAGGCAATGCCCGAAGGCCAGGAGTCCATCTTCTTCGCAACGGGCGAATCTATCGACCGTCTGGCGAAGCGCCCCATCGTGAACACGGTGCTGGGCAAGGGCTTCGATGTGCTGCTGTGCCCGCAGGATGTTGATGAGTTCTGCTTCATGTCGATGAACGAATACAACGAAAAGCAGTTCAAGAATGTTGCCGGCGGCGATCTGGGGCTCGAAACCGAGGACGAAAAGAGCGCAGCTGAGGCCATTACGAAGGAAAACGAGGGCCTGTTCGCCGAAATGCAGAAGGCGCTCGAGGGCAAGGTTAAGCGCGTTGCCGTTTCCGCCCGCCTGACCGACACCCCTTCATGCGTAACCGCAGAAGGCCCCATCACGCTTGAGATGGAGAAGATCCTGGCGCAGGGTCCCGACGGCGAGCACATAAAGAGCGACCGAGTGCTCGAACTGAACGCCGAGCATCCCGTATTCAAGGCAGTGCAGAAGGCGTTCGAGGATGGCGATACCGAAAAGGTGCACCTGTACGCCACGATTCTGTACGATCAGGCGCTGATCACCGAGGGCCTGCCCATCGACGACCCCGTGGCCTACACCCAAGCCGTCTACAAATTCATGGCGTAAGTGGGAATATAGAGGCAGGCACCAAATTCCCACCTGGGCACAATGCGCACAAAAACAGAGCCTCGCTTGCGCAATTAGCAGCAAGCGAGGCTCTGTTTGTTAGGTGGGAAAACGGGACCTGTCCCTATATTCCCAGTTTTACCGAGGGCGCTCGCGAAAGCGAGCGCCCTTTCTTTATGCGCCAAACTCACATTACAAGCAGCACGTCACCGTCCGTCAGCCCCTGGACAGAGGACGCCATACAGCCTTACCGCCTTCTCTACAAGAATCAACCAACCCCGCATCACCATCCTCAAATATCCTAAATAACGTAGAGAACGTCCTCCCATTTATACGCATCGATGCACCCTCACGCCTCCAGCAAACCAGAGGCTCTCCGGCTACAAATACTTGCTCAAATCGCCTTCTCGGACACCCATCCCGTCTATTAGCTTCTCCACAATCACCGGAAATTCGCGGCGAACATCCTCACAAATCCAAATCAACCCACTCATCGAACGTGATGGAGTCGCGATTGCGGCGCGTCTGCCAATAGCAGGTGATGCCGGGCTGGCTCTACTTGCAAACGCTGCTTCTGGCGAGCGTTATAAGTGGCAACTTCTAGGGGCAGCGCAGGCCTAGGTCCCACGATTGAGATCCCTTTTGCCAAGACGAAAAACAAGATTGGGCATGAAATGAAAAGCAGCGATAGGCGGCACCGCATCATCAAGGCCTCAAGGCAGGCAAGGTATAATTCGAAGCATCGAATGCAGATAGGAAGGCAGCCCGAATGAACCTAGGCAGCGAGAGCGAAACCGTCGAGTTCAAGAAATCGACAGGTGAGCACAAGGAAGCGCTGCAGGCCATGAGCGCCATGCTCAACAAACACGGCCGCGGCGAGCTCTATTTCGGCGTAATGGACAACGGAGAGGTTATCGGGCAAGGCGTCACAGACGCCACCATCCGCCAAATCGCATCGTGGATTTCGGACGAGGTCGAGCCGTCCATATCTCCGACCATCGAACGACTTGCCGATGAAAGCGGCAAGGCATACCTCCGTATAGCTTTCTCCGGCATGGACGCGCCCTACTCCGCAGACGGGCGGTACTTCACGCGCGTCGGGACGTCGAACAAGCAGATGGCGGCATCCAAGCTGGCCGCGATGATCATAGAGCGCGACCGTGCACGCAACCCCTGAGACTCGCTGTCGTCCGGCAGGCCCGTCGAGATGGGCAAGGAAGCGCCGCATCGGCGACGGGCCAGCCGACGCAACAGGCGTGCTCAGGCGCCTCGGCATGGTGGCCCAGGACGGCACGCTCACAAACGCCGGCGCCGTGATGTTCTGCCACGCGCCCATACAGTACCCCAGGATGAAGCTGGGCCTGCTGGCAGGCAACGACAAGCTCGACATCTTCGACCTCCAGCAGGAGGACCTGCCGCTGATTCAGCTGCTCAAGAAGGCGGAGTTCTTCGTTGTGTCCAACATCAGGCGAAGATTTGTGTTCGGCAAGCCTGGGATGCAGCGCCGAGAGATCCCCGAGATTCCCAGGGAGGCCGTGCGCGAGGTCGTTGCAAACGCGCTGTGTCACCGCGACTACACTACCGGCACCGCTGTCGAAGTGAACGTCTACATGGACTTCGTCGAAGTCGTGAGCCCCGGTCTGTTCCCCGAGGGCGACTCACTGGAGAACCACCTGACAGGAGGCGACGGCGGCCTCAAGCAGCGCAACCCGGGCATTGCGCAGGCGCTCTTCCGCTCGGGCATGATCGAGCAGTACGGAACCGGCATCCCCCGAATCAAGAAATATTGCGACGCCGAGGGCGTGGCATTCACCTACAGGCAGACCGGCAACACGACGGTTATCCGTTTCAACCGACCAGGGTCGCAAATCGTAGAGGAGTTCCCTTCCGACACGGAAGGCACTGAGAGGGCGCAGGGGCTCGAGAAGCCGTTCGACCCGGCCGAAGCAGCCGCCATGAGGATTGCCCGTGAGAACGGCAAGGCGACGAAGCGAGAGCTCATGGAGGAAGCCAGCGTAGGGCGGACAAAAGCGACGGGAACCCTGAAAAAGCTGGCAGAAAGGGGGTCGCTCGTATGGGTCGGCAGAAACGCAAGAGACCCCTACCAGTATTACCGCCTCCCCGATATCGACTAGACGATTCAACTGACCGCAGCTGACCGCGAACTGACCGTTTGCACGCAAGGTCATCAAACCGCTGATGAGTCACCGTTGAGCAGCGCTTTATAGAACGCCCCTGCCCAACAGGGAAAGCGAAATAGGCTAGCAGAAATTGGACCTTACAAAGAAAGAGCCAACAATGGAGCAAAAATACGAGGAGATGGCCCGACAGATGAAAGCCGACGGCGTCAGCGAGGCGATGATTGCCAGATTCGTTGCAGAAGAGATGGAAGAAGACGAGTTCCAGCGCGGCAAGGGCATCACGGAAATTGAAGCGCTACGAGAATGGAAGAAAATCCCCGAGCACATTCGCAAACTCTTGCTCGCCAATGCGTTCTGTCACGACTGCGGCACGACTGAGTTCGCGCCCGGCTACACGCTACGCATGCGCCACGACTGCGTGCTCATCGAAGGCAACTGCGAGAAATGTGGAGCCGAAGTCGCAAGACTTTGCGATTAGTCGACATGACAAACGGCTTCTATATCGAGACGTAACATTATCATTTGCCGCAGATGCTAAAGCGTAGTCTACGACTCGACTCAATCCTTTGAGACAAACAAACCCGCTTGCTTCTTTCAAGCTGAAAGCTTGAAACTCCCCCTGACATATCGCCATGAATATGTCAGGGGGGAGCACAATGGAACGTCATAAGTCCCCCATAACGACCAGAACAGGTTTCACAAGTCACCTTGTGAATACCTAAGGAAACGCTGATTAAGGTGACCTTCGAAGGGCGGGGCAGGCTCTCACTCCTATATGAGCAGGACTTCTATTAGCCGCGTTTGGAGAAAACGCCATTAATCAGCGTTTCCTTAACATGAGAATCGCTGCTACTTAAAAACAAGCCGTAGAAACGCAGCGTATCTAAAGCTAGACGACCATCCTCACCCTAGCGTTGTTGTTTAGCTTCACGGCCTCATGCCAGAAGCCGTATTGATTAAGAAGCGTTGCTACCTCATTGTAAACAGGGGCTTCCCTTTTCGGGTCACGGACGGTGATCATAAGGCAGAAATCCTGCTCCAGAATCTCGCCTGTTTCCAGGCTCTTCCCCTCCACCGCATCACGATACGTTCCCTTGAGACGCAGGAACCAATGTTTGCCTTGTTCGACGGCCTTCAGGTTAGCGTCGGTCAGTTCCGCTAAATCGATAGCGTATTTCTTGACAGGATAATACTTGCCTCCGTATTGGATAAGCATCCGCTCGCGTTGGGCGAAATCCTCCGAAGATCCTGCTTGCTTTCGCTTGCTGTAAAGCGACGGCCGCAAAAGGTTCTTTGCGCCCTTTCTCCCGATAGGGTTCAGAATCATAGGCTTGGTTATGTCGCGGTCTTCCAGCTCATCGTACGAGCCAAACTTCACTTCTATGTCAGACTGGCAGTACTCGCCGCCCTGCCTATGGTCGAGAATGGGGCTAGAGACAAGCGTCAGGGTTATCTGTCCGGTAAACCTCCCGTCAGAAACGAGACACCCGGGCATAGGGAAGTCAAGTATGTCAATGGCCTCGCCCTTTCCGAGAGTATCCCTTAAAACCAAAGTAGACGAATAAGGGTTATCGGAAAGCATGTCAGCAACACCGCCCGGTATCCCGAATCCCATCTTGTCAACCTTAGAGTCGTTCGGAACCAATGCGTCACCCGGAAATGTCGCTGAATGAATAATCATGGCCTTAATCAGAAGCGGATCAAAGTCGCCATCAATCGTGCTGGCGAGGTTCGCCGCCAAAGTGGCGACGCGCGGAGTGGAGAAGCTTGTCCCGGCCGCCTCCATGACGCCGCCGTCAACGGTAAAGGATCTCACCCCGGTTTGGGAAATCTTCTCGAAAGGGTCGATGCCTGCGTTTCCCCCGTAATGACACACTTCCGGTTTGATGATGTACTCCGGTCCGGGCCCTTTCCGCGAAAACGGGGACACCTCGCCCACTTCCGCCACATCGAAGGGTCCCTTTGCATGTGCGACCGACCCCACAGTGAGAGCTCTCACGGAATCGGCACCGCAGCTCAAACGGCCCTTCTCTTCATTCCCGCAAAAGTTCGTGCAATTGCCCGCTGATTTACAGATAAGCACGCCATAACGGTCCTGAATTTCATCAAGGGCAGCAGCGAAGTCAGAGAACTCGTCGTCACGGATTTCTCTATCGATGCTGATAGACAGGTTCCATACTTTCACTTCGTGCGAATAAAGCTTCATTGCACGGTCTATGTTGTCAACGAGTTCATCTTCGTCTACACCGGCAGCAGGAAAGACGGCAGCGTCAATGACGCGGGGATTGACGCCGCCGACCCATGTCTTTCCCTCCATCTCGTCACCGTACAAAGCAACGCCCGCGACGAACGTCCCGTGCGAGGGGTCGAGATCCTGGTCGATGTAAGGCGACCAACGTTGGCCCTTCAACCATGGGCCTATGTAAGAATTTGACGCGATTCCAGAGTCAAGGATGCCAAGAACAGGATATTCCTCCTCATCATTCGGCACCGTGATCGCAGGAAGCCAAGTCGTATCAAGCATGTCCAGCGTAGCCCTCATCCTGGGCATCGGAGCAACGGAGAAAAGCAGCTCGCTGACTGAGCTGTCAAGCACAGCCCTCATTTGCGACCCATCGGCATCAAGCTTGTAAATAATGGTGTCATTGGAGTAACTAACCCGTTTAAAAGCTAGATCGACGTTATTCAGATACTCCTCGAATATAGACGTAGCGGCATGCGCGGCTGCACCGGGAATGAGCTTCACCTTATAGCATCCAACGCCGTCATGGAGCAGTTCAACGCTCGGAATGAAACGGCGTATGTCAACAACGCAAGAAATCGCCTGCTTGTATTTTTCGGACTTCCCGAGGTGCTTCTTGAGGGCATTGACTTCGTCCATGTCTCTCAACTCGAGGACAAGAGAGTTCGATCCCCGCATTCCCACTATGCCGCTAGGCTGCGATCCGGGAGTCAACATGTCAGCCACAAACCTGCGTTTGCTTTTTGATGTATCCCGCTCATCAAGACGCACTTCAAAAACGTAGGGAAGATCAGAGTTGTGCTCTTTTTCGAGCAAGCTCCTCTCAAGACCTCCGATAAGAGTGGACACCCTCGAGGAAAGCTCGTCTCCCACGAGAACCCAGTTCGGTGTATCGTTGTTGCCGCCACCCTCGACTTTTTGTTCATCCATTTCCCGTTTCGCAAACACCCTCACAGGCAAAAACTCTTCAGTCACGAGGAACCCCTTCCCTTATAGCCTTGGCCACTTCTTTAATCTTCCTTAGAGACGTCCCGAGACCCTCATGTATCTCGGTCTGGCTACCACCATTTTCGATCATGTACCCAATCAGGTCATTCTCGTCGGAAATACCGTGCCTTCTCGCGATATACGTTTGACGCATCAGCTCGAAGCTCGTGAAAGTATCCCGTCCTCTCATGGCGGCCTCACACAGCGAATTCTTAGTCACGGTATCGAGCGTCGAATAGCTGAGCCCCTCCAAGCAAGCCATCTGCCTTGGGCGGAGCCTCATGCTCATCAACGGGAAGATATGTTTCTCTGCATAAATCTCGACTTCCCTACGACTGGGCATGGGAACTTCAATGGACTTGCCAAAGCGCCTCCAAATTGCAGGATCAAGAAGCTCATGATGGTTGGTGGCAGCTATGAGAATACCCCCCTCAGCGAAACCGTCGATATTCTGGATGAGGCTGTTCACAACGCGCTTGAGCTCGCCCAACTCGTTCTCGTCGTCACGTCTTTTCGCAACGACGTCGAACTCGTCAAGAAACAAGACGCATTCTTGCCTGTCGGCAAAATCGAACACCTTCCTGATGTTTTTCGCGGTGCTGCCCAGGAGGGACGACACGAGCCCGTCAAGGCGCGCCGTAACCAAGGGAAGGCTGGTGCGAGAAGCGACAAGACGGGCTATGCTGGTCTTCCCGCAGCCCGGGGGGCCGTAAAGTAGCAACCTGCTTCCAGCCTGAACCCCGCGATTCTCCAAAATGGACCTATTTTGATAGAGAGAAACAAAGGAGTTGACTTCATCCTCGAGGAACTTGCTGAGAACAAGATCGGCTCCGTCATCGCTAACGTATTCGACGTCGACAATGTCCATACGGCTCTCTTGGTCGACTGGACGCGCCGACAGCCCGTCAAGGGCAGCGAGCCCCGGCTTCCTTCCGGAAAGCGCGCTTCGAACTTTCTCCGCAAACCGCCGCTCCCCTTCCCTGTCCAAATTGTTCGCAAGAGCGTTGGCGTAGTTGTAAACCTTCGTCTTGTCCCCGCTGAGACCCCCCTCTATTATCTTTAGGACCTCGGCCTGCATAGTATTCTCCATTCCAAAATAATCAGAATCGTTCTAATTTTCATTACACTTCGATATTATATCTTTATCTGTTCTAATTTTATTGAGATTGTTCTATTTTTAATTTGTTCCACATCACACTTTAATTCAGCTTCCAGTATCTCTTGAGCAGTAGCTACTACGATTCCGCAAGCGATTGCGAATTAGCGAAAGCAGCTGAGCTTTACAACAGATTCCCGAATTCAACAGCGACGTGGCGCAACTGACCGAAGCCACAACGGATCATTGCGCGAACTGACCGCATCCCAAAAGTCCCCTACGCCAAATTGAGCTCCATCCTCATCAGCCTTTAAGCGCAGCAACTCTCCATGGGCCCCGTTAAGGCATGCCACCCCTAAGTGCTTGCTGCGTTTTCGCTGTCAAACGTCGCTAGTCCCACTCCTCGATGCGGGTGAGGTACGGGTCGGCGCCGTAGCGGCCCGACAGGTACTGCTTGTCGAAGGCCACGTTCTTGCTGACCAAGTTGCCGTTGGCCTCGTGGATGTCGGCAAGCGACCACAGCTGGCTGGCTTCCCCTCGCCGCGCGCCGTGCTTGTTGACCCCGGGGGCCTTGAACAGCAGGATCACGTACCGCAGGAGCTTCGGGTGCAGCTTGGCGTCCAGCTCGTCAACCACCACGGTGCCGCCGCGCTCGAGCGCCGCCAGCCCCATGAGCTTCTGAGTGCCGGCCGACTCCTCGGACAGCCGCAGCTCGTAGCCCTTACCATCCACTTCATGTTTCACGAAGACGCGCTGGCCACGCCCCTCGGGGGCCTTCTCCACCCTGAAGCCGTCGATGCGCACGTCCACAGCGCGCAGGAAACGCGCGGCCTCGGGCGAGTCCGCCTCGTCGAGCATCTGCTCGAGCGCCCGCTCAAGATAAGAGCTGCTGTAGCTTAGGAACACCCCGCCGAGGAACCAGCTGGCCGCCTCCTTGACCACCGGCGCGTCGAAGCTGACGCAGAGGAACAACAGGTACGGCAGGCTCGGGTTGAACGTCGCGGCCGTCGCGAGCTTGCGCAGCGTAGGGCCGAGCAAGACCTCGGCGCCCTCGCGCTCAAACAGCGTCGCCGCACGCGACGCACCCAGCTTGAGCCGCCACAGCCCCTCGGACACGATCCCGTCGGCGCGCACGGACGGGCACTGGGGCGAGTACTACGCGAGGTGCCGCGCCCGCGGCATGCGCCACACGGCAAGGTGCTCAAGGCCGTCGCTAGAAAGAGGCTGAAGGTGATCTACGCGGTCATGAGGGACAAGGTTCCGTACGTCGCGTAGGTCGGTTCGCCGCACGAAAGAGTAGCCGGCCCCGGGGCCTGCGCGAGCATGCCCCGATTTCCCGCCTAAATCGGAGAATCGGGTTGACTAAACTATAGGAACACCCCCCCAATCGCATAGCCGAAAGGATGATCCGCACCCCCCCCCCGCAAATACCCGAGAAGCCCCCAGGGGGGCGCGGGCCACGACCGCTAAAATGGACGAAGGAACTCGTCAACCTCTGCGTATTCTATGCGTCGCTTCACAGAGGCTATCGCGTCTTCCAAAACCATACGGTGCCTTATCAGAGCAGCTCCGGGTAAATTTTCGATTACCTCTTCAATGAAGTTAATCCTCCCTTGAAGAAGAGGGATTTCGCTCCCGCTCCATGATGCGCCGAAATTAGACATGATTACTGGGACCTTTTTGAGCTCTTCCGAGCTAAGGCCCTCTTGGCATAGCAAGACTATGTACTTGATCTTAAGATTCTTGGGTAACTCCATTGCGACATCTGGCAGATAGTCGACAAGCTTCCCATCACGCATCGAACGCGACGCCAGCCAAGTCACGACAGCCTCGCCGCAATGCTCAATAGCGTAATTAAGAAAATGCTTCAAAGCGAAAGGCTTCACCATGCGCTGCAGATTTGTCTCAAACCCCTCTATGCCCTTCCACGCTCTATCGGTCGCGGCCTCGCCGTTCCCCTCTCTCCATGCCGCCTCGCCCAAATGCTTCATCGTATAAGTCGCATTGAACTCCATGAGCACGGGCATTGCCCTCTCGGGAAATTGACCATCACTGGCGACGATAAAACGAAGAAAATCCCCATTCCAATAGGCACTCGTTCCGCTTACGAGATTTAGCAAGATTTCTTCCGCAAGACGCAGCATTTCCGGCTTAGAGACAAACGCTTTCTGCTCAGCATTGTTGATGTTGCTGGGAAGAAGCCTACGCAAGGCGTGCGAACCCCTTTCCAGCTTCTGCAGGACGCCGGTCGCGTACTTAGCGAAAAAGTCCGGCGTAGCAGAGTCGATATTCATCGCCACCTCATACGCAACGGTTTCGCCGTACTCGACGGCTCCTCCCTCGATATCCCTTGCCAAATCGGGACTGACTCCGAACCTGTTAAACCGCGCTTCGTCAATCCGACTAAGCCATTCGGGAATCTCATTCTCCTTTTGCTTGAGGGCAAGACAACGAACCCGATCAATGCCGAGCAAGTCAATCCAGCGAATAAACAAATCGTCCGGAACCGCATACAAGGGGACGCCAGAGAGGATGATCGAATCTGCGCATTTGGTCAAAGCATCCGCACCAAGAATCATGACCTCTCTCAAGATTGGATATGGAATGCCAGTCGAGTTTTGCCGACCGACAGAGCACGCAATCGAGATTGCCCCCAATAGCTCCACCGAGCTTGCTGTTTGAACAACCTCGGTCAATTCCTCCGAGATATCGTGTCCACAGTAGTCCTCAGAGAAGATCTTGGCCGCGATCCGCTCCTCAGGCGACGCGTTAAGGAACGGGAGCCCCTCTTCGGCGATGACACCTTGGGAAATGAGTTCTTTCTCAAGGTGGACAAACCCAGGTAAGCTGCAAATCTCAATTGACTCGATTCGCGAAACATATCCTTTATACGCCTCCTCCAGGGTCTCCTTCCACAACCGGCCGGTCCCGTCGTCGCCGCCGATACCCCGAAGCCCAGTAATCACCGAATCGCAGAGACGGCTCAGCTCCGAACAGCCTCTGAGTTCCTTGAGGCAGGCGATTGCTCGCTTCCGCAAGCCGATCATTGCCTCGGTGTAGACGTGGTTTCCATGGATGAACGTGACCTTGTTTCCCTCCATCCTTGTCGGGCCGTCGTATGTTGCCGCCAGTAAAGCCTCGGCATAATAGGCGAGCAAAACCCCGTACCTATTCTCCTGTGTTCTGTGAAAATCACGCCCAAGATGCTCGATGACCTCGTTCTCATATCGAAATTCGTCCGAATACGAGTTCTCGTTGAAGCACATGGTCGTCACGAGAGCCTCCTTCGCCTCCCGTGGAGGCAGTATGTTCTTCCCCAAAGCTATGAAGAACAGCTCTTCAGGCTCGCTGAATTGAGAGACATGTAAAAAGGGCGTGAGCGATACGAGGATCCGAGATTCCGGCGAATAAGTTCCAGAGTTCTTGTCAAATCGGCAAGCAAGGTAATCGTAGTTTCCGGGTTTGCAGCCTTCAATTGCCCCAAGAATGTGTCCAAGGCCCTTCTCGCCGAGAAGGAAATGATATTCGCCAACCATTCCCCATCGTTTCTCCTCATTGGCCAATGCCCAAATGTCGTCCAGCTGCGATTTCAAGGAGGAAATAAGCTCTTCGGTGTAGAAATTGTTTACAAGGATGGCGACAATGCTGGGACATCGAGCATTGCCGCACTCAAACTTGTCGACGTCAGAAAGCGATAAGCTTTTCTCGGCGATGAATGCGCGGTAGAGCAAATAATCTCTCAAAGCCTGTTCACCCGGTGCCACCGCCACCATACCCCGGCAGGCATCCACGAGCTCGTCGTGGCACAGAGTGGTGCATGCATCGACGTAGCAGTCATGAGAAATCCCTACCTTGGCAAGAAGCTTATCCAGGTCTTTGTTTCCCTCCACCCTGTGCGAGTCCAAAACGGAGACGATTGTTGCCGCCATTTTGGCGTTGCCGCCCAGAAGGGAAGCCTTCTCTCCGTAGCAAGCTTCTATGAGGCTCGGCATCGTTGAGAATACTTCGACCCCGCGTTCCTTAGCGACCTCGGCCGCCGCGCAGGCTAACCGCATGTTGCCCCTCGACAAGCGGACGATATCCGCAGATGCTCTCCCTTTCGCGATGCCGAATCCGTTCTCGACCACGTTTAAGGCCGTCTCCTCGTCAAGCGGGTTGACCTCATAGAGATAAGGCCTGCAGAACTTTGAAATGGAGATCTTCACATGCTCGAACGCATAATTTCTTACGGTCATAAGGACCTTGATATTACCCCTGTTAGACACGAAATCCGCAAACCCCTCGAGACCAGAAAGCTCGTTGGCGTCGTCGAGCAGAATTATCGAAGGGTCCTCTTTGGGAACGTCATTCGCTAAATCGTTCCAGATTGGCAACTTGTTCGATTGGATGACAAGAGGATACGCGCCGCTACCATATGCAAATCGGCGCAAAGCCTCAACACAAAGCCTGGTCTTCCCGCATCCAGGTCGCCCATACACCAAGACGAACTGATTCTCTTCGAGCGCAGTGAGAAGCTCGTTAACCTCTTTATCCCTGCCAAGCAAATCAACCTTCAGAGTAGAGGCGAAGCTATTCTTTTCAACTGCGGATTCGAATTCATCCGGAGACATAATTTGCCCAGTACCCACCTCGATGCCCAGGTGCTCTCTTGCAAGACTTGGGTACCGTCGGGCTAACAAACTCGCCATTTCGTCCGTACCCACAAGCTCGACGCGACCGTCAATGCCTCTTAAATAGCTGAGATCAGAACTGTCTAGTCTTCGACATGAATATGCGATGATTATCTTGACCAACTGCCCAGAATCGAGCTCTTTTCTTTCGGTCTCTAGGCACTTCTCGATATCCGCTTCGATTTTCTTCTTCGCTTCTGCTCTTTCCGGATAATGGCCGCATTCGAGATAGGCGAATTTATTGTGGGGCAAAAGCCAGATTGTGTCCGGCGTTCCCGGGGCCGTCGCCGCCGAGCGGGCAGCAGACCCTCTGTGTACTGGCTTATCATACCTAAAATGCTGCGAAAGCAATTCTTGAGTAAGATTCTGAAAGGCAGCAGGATCGAGCCTGGCGATTCTGTCCCTGATTTCGATTTCCCTGCTCATCAAAGCTGCACACTCCTCGCTTTCTCCGGCAATCCAAACGCCCTCGGTTAAAGACCCACCCCAAACCGCCACGGTAAGCTTGATGATATGACATGCGCAGCATTGACAAGAGCGCGATTGCCGAAAGCGACACGATTCCGCCCCGCAGCGCACACGTCACCCGTTCTCGAACACTGGACTTCTCAAGGTTTCTTGGACGGAATAATAAGCTTCTTCAACATATTGAAGCAGGGCATCACCGCAACCGTTCTCGACTACCGTAGATCCCTATAACACCGCTCGCGCTTCTCGTAAAACAATGTGTTCGCAGGTACTTCTTTTGAGACGACGCTGTTCGTGGCAACAACCGCGTTATCCCCGATTGTGACGCCCTTGAGGACAACTACGTTCGCACCCAGCCATACATTGTCTCCGATGCGGACCGGCGAGGTCTTGGTCGGCTGGTCGCGGTACATCGTGCCGTCCTGTGCCATGCCGTGGTCGAAGTCATATACGTGCACGTTAGGCCCGAACAAGCACCCCTTGCCGATGCCGATGCGTTCGTGCGCAATCAAAACACACCCGTAGTTGAACGAGGTGCGCTCTGCCACATTGATGCGGCCCGTGGCCGACACGCGGCAGTAAAAGGGCCGCCTAAACGCCTGATCTGTATCGTTCTTTCGGACACGCATGCTAGAGGAACCAATCCCTTAGAATGCACATCAACGACGACGAAAGGACGGCAGACATGGCCAACCCAGCCGCCAAGTACACCGACGAGTTCAGGCGCGAGACCGTCGACTGCATCATCTCGACGGGCAGGCCCGTGACGGAATGCTGCAGGGAGCTCGGATTGAATCCGAAGATCGTCGACAAATGAGTCGTGAGGCGCCGGCGCGAGATCTCGGGCGAGCCCGACCCCAAGGCCGGCGAGCGCGAATTGCGCAAGGCACAGAGACGCATACGCGAGCTCGAGATGGAGAACGCGTTCCCGAAAAAAGCCGCGGCCTTCTTCGCCAGGGAGCAGGCGTAGCCGCGCGCTACCGACTCATACTGGAGGAGAAGGCCGAATTCCCGGTTTCCCTGATGGCCCGCGTGCTCGAAGTGAGCCGCTCGGGCTTCTACTCATGGCTTGGATTTGCCACATATTTTTAAACAGTTTTCAGAGGGACAGCCCTGCTTCCCTGAACTCGACCGAGCTCATGTAGCCCAAGGTCGAGTGGATCCTCGTGTTGTTGTAGAACCACACCCACTCGTTGACCCTCTGCCGCAGACGCTCGGTGTCGGGAAACGACTCGCGGTGGACGAGCCCCCTCTTCAGGCTGTTGTTGGCCGACTCGATCACGGCGTTGTCGTACGGGCAGCCCCTCCCCGACAGGGATCTCTCGATGCCGAAGACCTCGAGCATCTCGTCTATCGAGGCGTTGGCGAACTCGCTTCCGCGGTCCGTATGGAAGACCCGGATGTCGGACAGGGGAACCCCACGGTGGCGAACGCCGCCTTCACCAGGCCGGAGTCGCGCCGGTCGCCGACCGAGTGCCCGACGATCTCGCGGTTGTAGAGGTTGACCAGCAGGCAGACGTAGCTCCAC